>OGDP01000902.1_pt1 | contig 23045 bp, 18 predicted proteins | sample 1570441 | NCBI WGS metagenome assembly OGDP01 (sample SAMEA2581961, study PRJEB24529) | metagenome | biome: Human gut stool | place: China | collected 2011
GACGAACGTTAAATCCAATGATAATTGCATTGGAAGCGGATGCTAAGATGATATCGGACTCGTTAATCGCACCTACACCACCATGGATAACTTTTACAACAACTTCCTCGTTGGACAGTTTTACAAGACTCTGTTTTACTGCTTCCACAGAACCCTGTACGTCTGCTTTTACGATAATATTTAATTCTTTTACATTTCCGGACTGGATCTGTGAGAACAGATCGTCTAAGGACATCTTTGCTTTTGTATCTTCGATCAGCTTATTCTTGCTCTCGGAAATGTAGGTATCTGCAAATGCTCTTGCCTCTTTCTCGGAATCAGTGGAAACAAATGTCTCTCCTGCTTCCGGAACTGCGGATAAACCAAGGATCTCAACCGGAGTAGACGGACCTGCTTCTTTTACTCTTCTTCCCTGATCATCGATCATCGCACGGACTTTACCAAAGCAGCTTCCGCAGGCGATCGGATCACCGACTCTTAAAGTACCTTTCTGTACTAATACAGTTGCAACTGCACCGCGTCCCTTATCAAGCTGTGCCTCGATGACAAGACCTCTTGCTTTACGGTTTGGATTTGCTTTTAACTCAAGCACTTCTGCTGTTAAAAGGATCATCTCCAGCAAGTTGTCAATACCTTCTTTTGTATGAGCAGATACCGGACAGAAAATAGTACTTCCACCCCAGTCTTCCGGAATAAGTTCATACTCGGACAACTCCTGTTTTACTCTCTCGATGTTTGCACTTGGTTTATCAATCTTGTTGATTGCAACAATAATTTCAACTCCGGCTGCTTTTGCATGGTTGATTGCCTCTACCGTCTGTGGCATAACACCGTCATCAGCCGCAACTACAAGGATTGCGATATCTGTAGAATTTGCACCACGCATACGCATTGCTGTGAAGGCTTCATGTCCAGGTGTATCAAGGAATGTGATCTTCTGTCCGTTGATGGATACCACAGAAGCACCAATATGCTGTGTGATACCGCCTGCCTCTCTGTCTGTCACACGGGTAGAACGGATTGCATCCAGAAGGGATGTTTTACCGTGGTCAACGTGACCCATAACACATACAACCGGTGGACGTGCAACTAATGTCTCTTCTGCATCATCTTCCTCTTTTAAGAGTTCTGCGATCACATCAACCTTCTCTTCCGGCTCACAGATGCAGTTAAACTCTAAAGCGATCTCTTCGGCCTGATCGTAATCGATCTCCTGATTGACTGTTACCATCGTTCCTTTTAAGAATAATTTCTTTACGATCACTGACGGCTGTACTTTCATCTTGTCAGCAAGATCTTTGATGGTAAGTTTCTCCGGAAGGACCAGTGTCTTGATAGTCTCTTCTTCCTGTTTTGGCTGTGGCTGCTGCTGTGGTTTCTTCTTGCCGCCATTCTTCTCTAAGTTTACGAAGCGCTCCTGCTTCCTGCTTCCTAAAACATCATAATCGCCGCGCTGTTTTCCGTTGCGGTTCTTGTTGTCACGTTCTCTCTCCCGTGTCTCTTTTCCGCGCATCTCCTCTGCCAATGGTGCAGAATCCTTATTGAACTTGTCGATCTCACGGTCTAATCTTCCACCATTATCTCTTCCGCGGAAGTTATTATTGCGTCCTCCGCTGCGGTCTCCCTGATTGAATCCCTGTCCCGGTCTTCCGTTGTTGAACGGTCTCTGGTTTCCGCCGTTTGGTCTCTGGCCTCTGTTATCTCCCTGACGGGCTGGTCTGTCACCATTGTTACGGTTATTATATCCACCTTCGCCATTATTATTTCTGTATGGACGGTCTCCCTGCGGACGGGCTGGTCTGTCGCCGTTTGCACGGTTATTGTATCCGCCATTCTGTCCGTTTCTTGCCGGGCGGTCTCCCTGTGGGCGTCTGTTGTCCTGATTTGGTCTGGAGGTCTTCTCCTGCTGACGCATCTGCTCATAAACATTCTCAGTTGGTTTTTTGAAAACTCTCTCCTGTGCTGCCGGTGCAGTCTGTGCAGTTTCAGTCTTAACTTCCTCTGCTTTTGGAGCTTTGTTTTCTGTCTCTTTTCCTGCATTTGGATTGATCAGACTGTCAAAATATTTTCTCATATCATTGCCGGACATCGCTGGTTTTGCCTGACCAGCCGGTCTGTCACCACGGTCATTTGCCGGGCGTCTGCCATCCTGTGATCTTCCGCCTTTTGCTCCCTGGTTCGGTCTTCTGTTATTTCCATGTCCTGCGCCCTGTTTGCTGTACTGTGCGTTAAACACGGCTGTGATGCTGGACTTTTTCTTTGGTCTGTCATGCTCAGCATCTGCTGGTTTCTTCTCCTCTGGTCTCGCTTTCTCCTCTGCCTTTGGTGCAGCTGGTTTTTCTGCTTTCTCTGCGGCAGGTTTTTCTTCTGCCTTTGGTGCGGATTTTTTGTACTTTTTACGGATGATCTCCTGCGCAGCATCATCAATGTTGTTGCTTGCGGACTTGATCTCGTACTCTGTACCGCTTAAACTATCTATAATTTCCTGTGATTTTATCTCTAACTCTTTTGCAAGTTCATGAACTCTCATTTTTGCCATATATTCTGACTCCTCCATTATTCAGTTGTTATTGTCTGTTTCAATTTGTCTTCCACGGAATGGGCAAGCCCTTCATTTACAATTGCAAGTGATGCACGAAATTCTTTTCCAATACAGTGTCCCAATGTCTCTTTGTCAGAATAAATATACATTGGAACCTCATAAAAATCGGTCATATTGGAAAACATCTTTTTCGTGTTATCGGAGGAATCTCCTGCCACGATCACAAGATAAGCCCTGCCTTCCTTGACTGCTTTCTCCGTTGAAAACTCACCACTTACGACACTACCGGATTTTGCTGCAATTCCCAACATGGATAAAACTTTATCTGGTCTCAAATTCTTCCATCTCCTTTGTCAGCATTTCGTATACATCTTTTGGAATCGGCATTTTAAATGAGCGTTCTAATCCCTTACACTTAATTGCTTTCTGCAGACATTCGCTTTCCGGGCAAATGTATGCACCTCTGCCATTTTTCCGACCGGTTGTATCTAATATTATCTCATCTTCCGCTGTCTTAATGACTCTTATCATTTCTTTCTTAGGCTTCATCTCTCCACAGCCTATGCATTGACGCATCGGAATCTTTTTATTTGCCATAATCTGCTATCCTCGATCAATTCTCCTCGGAATACTCTGTGTCATCCTGATAGTCTGCATCATTGTAGCCACCATCTTCGTCATAGTATTCATCATCTTCGTACTCGTTCTCATAATCAAAGAAATCGCCGGCTTCTCTTGCCTGTGTCTCACTCTTGATATCGATCTTAAATCCTGTCAGTCTTGCTGCCAGTCTTGCATTCTGTCCTTCTTTGCCGATCGCAAGGGATAACTGATAATCAGGAACGACTACTTTTGCTGCTTTCTCTTCTGCATCTGCGATAACAGAAATAACTTTTGCAGGACTTAATGCATTTTCGATGAGCATTGCAGGATTTTCATTCCAGGTGATGATATCGATCTTCTCACCACGGAGTTCATTGACGATGGCATTGACACGCGCGCCGTTCATACCGACACATGCTCCAACCGGATCTACATCCGGATCATTAGACCATACTGCGATCTTTGTTCTGCTTCCTGCCTCACGTGCGATTGCCTTGATCTCAACTGTTCCGTCTTTTACTTCGGCAACTTCAGATTCGAACAGGCGTTTTACCAGTTCCGGATGTGTTCTGGAAACAAGCACTCTCGGTCCTTTGGAGGTAGATTTTACTTCCAGGATATAAACTTTGATTCGCTCTGTTGGCTGGAATACCTCGCCTTTTACCTGCTCATTCTCTGTGAGGATGGCATCCACTTTACCGAGGTTGATGCTCACATTCTTTCCAACATAACGCTGAACGATACCTGTTACGATATCTTTCTCTTTGCTGTAGTACTCATCAAAAAGAACTTTTCTTTCTTCCTCACGGATTTTCTGTAAGATCACGTTCTTGGCATTCTGTGTTGCGATACGTCCGAACTCTTTGGATTTCACTTCTACATTTACAATGTCATCCAGTTCGTATTTGGAGTCGATCATCTTCGCATTGACGAGGCTGATCTCCTCAACCGGATCTTCCACTTTCTCTACAACTTTTTTCTCCTGAAATACATGATATTCACATGTTTCCGGATCAATGTTAACTTTTACGTTTTCAGACTTTCCAAAATGGTTCTTGCATGCAGTGATCAGTGAGTTCTCGATTGCCTCAAGTAAAGTCTCTTTGCTGATATTTTTTTCCTGTTCTAATATATTTAACGCTTCTAACAATTCATTATTCTTAGCCATTATTTTATCCTCCATTATTTTTTCTGTTATTTTACGCTAAAAATCAAAAGCCAGGCGGATCAGTGCGATATTGGATTTTTCAAATACCATCTCTTTTCCGTCTTCCTGCTCAATTGTCACTGTATCGGCATCGTATGCTTTTAAAATGCCGTAAAATTCTTTTTCCCGGTCAATCGCACGGTAGGTTCTGATCTCCAGTTCCTTCCCCATGCTTCTTATATAGTCTTTTTCTTTTTTCAGTGGTCTTCCAAGACCCGGAGAGCTCACTTCAAAGGTATAGGAACCTTCTACATAATCCTCTCTGTCAAGAATCTCATTCATTTCCCTGGATACATCTGCGCAGTCGTCGGAAGTGATTCCGCCTTCTTTGTCAATGTAAACCCGTAAATACCAGGTACTTCCCTCTTTCACATACTCCACATCCACAAGTTCAAAATTCCTGCGGTCTAAAATCGGGGTGATGAGTTCTTCGGTGCGTGCTTCATACATCTCTTTTTTCGACATGTGTACACCTCTTCCTTCCATATTCAGTTTTTTCGTGTTCCATCACGCTGCTGTCTCCTAAACATAAATTGAGAGAGGGTTCTGCCCTCTCTCAATCAAGTCAACGTGTTAACATAAATAAGGTAACACTCTTTCTTCTATTTTGCAAGCTTTTTATTAAAAAAAGCATTTAAAAATGCCAGAAACATTGTTTCTGGCATTCCGGATTGGGCTGTTATAAAAATAACAGAGCAGTTCGTAGGGGAATCGAACCCCTGATTCCGCCGTGAGAGGGCGGCGTCTTAACCGCTTGACCAACGAACCGTGCTTGTCTAATATAACACGGTAAAAAGAAAAATGCAAGCACTTTTTTATAATTTTTTTAATTTTTTGTATTTTTTATAAATAATATGCAATTTCAACAACAATAGAATGCACGCTCCGCGAACATTCTATTGTCATGAATTAAGAAAGCCCGCGGCAACTGCCGCGAGCCCTGTAAAATCGACTTTATTCACGATGCATAGAGAAACTATCCATATCATAGTTCTTTAAGTTTTCATGGATTCCACGTCCATCTGCATTGCTGATCAATGCATCTCTGTTCTTCTTGGAAGAGATCTGATCGTTGAATGCACTTGGTCCGCCAACACATCCACCTTCACATACCATACCTTCGATGAAGTCTTCCGGCAATCTTCCGGCTTTCATTAATAACAGCGCTTTCTTACACTCTGCAGCACCATTACACTTGCATACCTTTGCATCGATCTCATCTTCAGATTCTTTTAAGCTCTGAAGAACTGCTGCAGTCACACCGCCTGCATTGGCAAATCTCTTACCGTATACAGAAGATTCCTGATAGCTGTTCTCATCCGGTTCTAATGCCACACTCTTCGCTTTCATGATGGCACGGATCTCAGAATAAGTTAATACATAATCTGCATTGCCTTCGATCTTCTGGTCTACCACCTCGGATTTCTTAGCGATACATGGTCCGATAAATACGGTAACTGCCTCCGGATTTTTTGCTTTGATCAGGCGGGATACTGCTGCCATCGGAGAAATCGTGGTAGAAATATTGTCTGCAAGCTCCGGAAAATGACGTCTTACCATATTGACAAATGCAGGACAACAGGAAGTTACTTTCTTCTTGCCTTCTTTGTAAGCTTCTGCCCACTCTTCTGCCTCATAAGCAGCTGTCATATCTCCGCCGAGACCGACTTCAAAGAAACCATCAAAACCAACTGCCTCCATTGCTTTCTTCCAGCTGTTCATCGTGATATCATCACCGAACTGTCCCTCTGTTGCAGGAGCTGCCATTGCATAAACTTTTTTATTAGATTTTAATGCTTCAATTACATTTACAATATAGGTCTTAGATCCGATCGCACCGAATGGACAGCTGTGGATACATTTTCCGCAGCGGATACATTTCTTCTCGTCAATAACAGAGATTCCGTACTCGTCATATGTAATCGCATTGACCGGACAGCTGAATTTACATGGTCTCTTTAAATGTGCGATCGCATTGTACGGACAGGCCTGAGCACATTTGCCACACTCTTTACATTTCTGTGGATCAATGTGGGAACGAAGTCTTCCCGGCTCGATCGCACCAAATTTACATGCATTGATACATGCCTTTCCAAGACAGTTCTGGCAGTTTTCTGTCACTGTATAACTGGAAATCGGACAATCTTCACAGGCAGAACTGATCACCTGGATCACATTACCGTCATCTACTGGTCCAGGAGCTTTTCCTTCTGCCAGTCTGACTCTCTGTCTGATAATCTCTCGCTCTTTATAGATGCAGCAGCGGAAATGTGCTGCTGGTCCTGGGATTAATTGGTTTGCAATGTAGTCTTTCTTCTCCTCAAGCTCACCTGCAAATGCAAGTTTTGCCACTTCATAAAGTACATCGTGTTTAATTTTGATCACATTTTCATCAGCGTACATTGTAAATACCTCACTCGTTTTTGTTCGTTAATTTTTTAACCATCTAAGACATTATATCGAAAATGTATGGAATTACAAGTACCTCTGATGTTTTTATTGTAATACATAAGCTTTTTGTGCAAAGTAACAATTTCACTTATACTTTTTTGTGCAATTATTCCGTGACCGCCTGAAACAGTCCGTCCCCTATTTTCGTCTGTAATAAACATCGCGGTCAACCGCCTTATTCCAGGAGGCAACGATCGTCGTACAGACAGCGTCCCCTGTGATGTTGACAGCGGTACGTGTCATATCCAGGATCCGGTCAATTCCCATGATCAGTGCAATCCCCTCGATTGGAAGTCCGACAGAATTAAATACCATCGTCAGTGTGATCAGTCCCACACTCGGCACTCCGGCGGTTCCGATGGAGGCAAGCGTCGCGGTTCCAATGACAGTGAGGTAATCCATCATATCAAGAGGGATTCCAAACGCCTGTGCGGTGAACACAACTGCAACTCCCTGCATGATCGAAGTTCCGTCCATGTTAATGGTCGCTCCGAGCGGGATCGTGAAAGATGAAATCCTTTTCGAAACGCCCATTTTTTCTGCGAGTGTATCAATATTCATCGGGATGGTTGCATTCGAGGTTGAAGTTGAGAATGCAAATGCCATAACCGGGAAGAAATTTTTGATGAAAATAAACGGATTGAGTCCCGAAAATATTTTCAGCAATCCAAGGTAAACCACAAAACACTGTACTGCAAGCGCAAGCAGAACGCAGAACATATATTTTAATAATGGAAGGAACACCTCAAAACCGATCTCTGCAAATGTTTTTGCGATCAGGCAGAACACTCCGATCGGTGCAAGCTTCATGACAGCCATCGTCATTTCCATCATAATATCATTGAACTGTCCAAAGAAGTTCTTCACAATGTCAACACGGTCTCCCATGTTTGCGAGAATCACACCGAGGATCAATGCAAACACAATGATCTGCAGCATATTTCCCTCGCTTAAGGAATTAAAAATATTGACCGGGATAATGTCTAACAGTGTTTCTGTCATGCTCATGGACTGTGTTGTCTCACTCACGGTGGAAGTCACCTGGATCTGTGACATGTCAAGTCCTTTTCCCGGATTAAAAATATTGGCGATCGTCAGCGCAACGGTAATCGCAAGCGCTGTCGTACACAGATAAAAAATTAGTGTCTTCACACCGACGCTTCCAAGCTTTTTCGTATCTCCCACTGCCATGCTTCCGCAGACGATGGAGCAGAATACAAGCGGAACGACGAGCATACGCATCAGACGGATAAATCCCTGTCCGACAATATAAAAGACACCCTGCACAATGATATCATCCACCACGTAGTTCGATGGAATCACATAGTTGATGATCACACCGGCCAAAGCTCCTGCAAGAAGCGCAATAAAGATCATCGTGGTAAGGCTTATCTTTTTCTTCTTTTGAACTCTATTCTGCATGATATAATCCCCTCTCTTCCAGATATTCTCTCAGGGAATCCTGCCAGTCTGGGAAATCATAAATCGGAACCATGCTCATAATAAAATTATCGAGCACCGCATACGCCGGTCTCACCTTGGAAAAATCCGACATGACAGTTGGAACCGGCTGCATGGAAGCCGTCTTTCCTGTCATTTTCAAAATTTCCTGTGCAAACGCATAACGGCTGCACACGCCCTTGTTCGTCGCATGGTAAGTTCCGTACTCGCTTGTATGCACAAGATGTAATAAAAATCTTGCCAGTTCGTTTGCGCTCGTCGGTGATCCAAACTGGTCGGAGGCAATCGATAACTGCTCGCCTGCGTCCACTTTTTTTAAGAAACCATTGATAAAATTCTGTCCCTTTCCATACACCCAGGTGCTCCGCACGATAAAATGTTTTGTTGTGAATTCTTTCACATAGTTTTCCCCCGCAAGCTTGGACTTTCCATAAACCGTTCCCGGATTTGTAATGTCAAATTCTGTGTAAGGCTCTGTGCTTTTGCCGTCAAACACGTCATCTGTGGAAAGCTGTACCATTTTTGCCTGCATTTTTGCTGCAACGATCGCCAGATTTCTGGCTCCCAGTGCATTTACTTTAAACGCCTGCGAAGGATTTTCCTCACAGGAACTGATATCCGTCATACCGGAACAATTGATGATGATGTCCGGGCGGTTCATCTCGCCAAAACGAAGTACTTCATCTGTATCCGTCACATCAAGGTCATCCACATCTGTATCTAACATTTCAAATTCCAATTTATCCACAACATCATTCACTGCCTGGCCAATCTGACCGCGGGCACCACATACCCAGATTTTCTGCATCACTGTTCCTCCATTTTCTCTTCTAGTATTTCTCAAAGCATAGAAAAAGATGTGAGTTTATGATTCACATTACATCTCACATCTTTTTACCGTTCTTTATTATATTGATCCACGCATTTGATGTCAAATATTTTTTCCATGCAGGACAGATGATTTTTTATACAAAACATGCGACCACTACGCCATGTCATGATATTTTCCAAGGAACTCCCTCGTTCTCTGATTTGTCGAAGTAAATAATAACTCCGGTGTCGTCTCCTCCACGATCACACCTTTATCCATAAAGATCATACGGTTTGACACATCTTTTGCAAAGTTCATCTCATGCGTGACAATGACCATCGTCATTTTTTCCTCCGCAAGCTCCCGGATGACTTTTAGGATCTCAAGCGTCAGTTCCGGGTCGAGCGCGGAAGTCGGTTCATCAAAGAATAATATTTCCGGCCGCATGGCAAGTGCCCGCGCAATGGATACCCTCTGCTGCTGTCCGCCGGAAAGCTGACATGGATAGGCATCTTCCCTGCCGCTTAATCCCATCTTCTCCAGTAATACCTTTGCTTCTGCAACAACCTCTTCTTTTTTCCGCTTCTGAACACTGACCGGGGCACCAATGATATTTTTTAAGACAGAATAATGTGGAAACAGGTTAAAATTCTGGAATACCAGTCCAAAATGTCTCTGTATCTTTTTCAAATCTGCCGGTTTCGCATAAACCGTTTTTCCATTGATACTCTCTGCCGCCTTTTCCCCCATATACGTTAAGCTTCCGTCATCCATCTGCTCTAACAGTGTCGCACATCGCAGCAGGGTGGATTTTCCGGAACCAGAAGGTCCGATGATGGAGACAACCTCGCCCTCTGCAACGCTTAAACTGATATCTTTTAAAACTTCGTTTTCGCCGAAGCCCTTTTTTACATGCTGCATTTCCAGTAAATTCATATCATTTCCTCTTTGCCTTAATTTTACTACGATTGTATCTCTAATGATAATAACTCATCTTTTTCTCAAAAAATTCCATGATAAATGCCACCACATAGTTAAAGACATAATAGAATATCGCGGCTGCCACAAACGGGATCATGCTCTTCTGTGAAGCTGCCAGTGCCTTTGCCTGTGAAAACATCTCTGCATAAGCAATGGAAAACGCAAGCGACGTGTCTTTTACCAGCGTGATCACCTCATTGGTCACGGACGGAAGAATACGCTTGATCACCTGTGGAAGGATGATCTTTACAAATGTCTGTGTTTTTCCATAGCCTAATACTTTTGCCGCCTCATACTGTCCAACCGGCATGGACTCAATACCACCACGGTATATCTCTGCAAAATATGCAGCATAGTTGATTGCAAATGCGATCACAACCGCATATGCGCGGTAGCTTGACGAAATATTCACGCCGAAAATATAGTATGGTCCAAAATATACCACCAAAAGCTGTAGCATTAAGGGTGTTCCACGCATAATGGAAATATATATTTTGGTGATCGTTCTTATCACAGCATTTTTTGACATTCTTCCGAAGGCTACCAGAAGTCCAAGCGGCAGTGAAAAAATAAGTGTTAATAAGAAAATCTGAATTGTTGTCATCATCCCGGAACCAAGCTGGGAAATCATTACCTGAAAGCTCATATAAAAAGAACCCCTATCTTTTTCTACTGTAAAACCAATGCGCTGTTATTTGCCGAGCGTGCAGACATCATAACCGAAATATTGGTTGGATATTTCTGCGAATGTGCCGTCCTCTACCATCTCTAATAAAGTGCTCTGCACCTCATCGCGAAGTGCTGTGTTTCCAAGGAAAAATCCAACCGCATACTGTTCTGAGGAAATCGTCTCATCTAAAATCTGATACTGATCTTCTTTTCCCTCAATCTGGAACTGTGCGACACCGATATCTATCGCAACAGCATCGACTGCGCCAGACTCAAGATCCATAAATGCGGTGTTGTATTCGCCTACCGATAAGAGCTGTGCAAAGGAAGCCATCAGATCTGCATGTTCTTCATCGTTTAATGCGGTCTCTGCGGCAGACTCTTTCTGTACCTCCACCACTTTTCCTGCAAGATCCGCAAGTGTGTTAATTCCGGAATCTTTCTTTACCACAACCACCTGGCTGTTGTCCATATATGGATCTGTCCATGTATACTGATCTTCACGTCCATTCATCGTAAATCCATTCCAGATACAGTCGATCGTACCGGCTTCTAACTCCATATCCTTTGCATCCCAGTCGATCGGCTGTAACACAATCTTTTTGCCCATACGCGCTGCACACTCCGTCGCCATCTCAATGTCAAACCCTGTAAATTCGCCATCATCCCCCACATAACCAAACGGCGGAAAATCCTGGTCAAATCCAACAGTAAATGTATCTTTTCCGTCTGCTTGATCCGTTTTTGCTGTATCAGTGGAACCTCCACACGCTGTCAGCGACAATGTCATCCCTGCAACAAGTAATAATGCCATAAATTTCTTCATAAAATCTCCATCCTTTATTTTTAGTTTATTACCACACTACCACATTAAAGTGTCTGCTTATAACCTATCACAGAAACGGATTCGTTGTCAAGCACAGCTTCTCTCTTTTCAAACATTTCCTATTGCATAAAAAGCAGGAACACGCAATGTGCTCCTGCCCTTTCTTACAGAATATATTTTTCCATTGTCTGATACAACAGCTCTCTCTGTACCGGCTTTGTGATTCTTTCATTCATGCCTGCCTCATGCACTTTCACGATATCCTTTGCCATCGCATTTGCAGTGACTGCCAGAATCGGGATATCCGATGCGTCCGGCTTTTCGCTGCCCCGGATACTCTTTGCTGCCTCATACCCATCCATGATCGGCATATTCAGATCCATAAAAATCATGTCATAATAGTAATCCGGCATATTCTGATAGCGTGAAAGTGCTGCTTCCCCATTATCGACACATTCCACTTCTGCATGAACAGCCTTCAAAAATCCCTGAAAGACCTCTGCATTAACTGCATTATCCTCCGCCAGCAGTGCACGCTTTCCGGAAAAATCATAGTCCTCCGTTTTATTTTTCTCTGTCTCCGGCACACTGCAGATCTCTGAGATCAGACTGTATACCTGAGACTGCAACACCGGTTTTTTCAGGATATAATCTACACCCGCCCCGCGCATCTCTTCCTCATAATCCTCTGTATCATAGGAAGATGTGACGATTTTTAATGTATCACGGTCAAATATCTCTCTCATTTCCCTGACCAGTTTTTTGCCGAATCCACCCGGCATCTGCCAGTTGACAAAACAGATGTCGTAGCCTTCCCCTCGTTCATACGCTTCTTTGAGTATCCGGATGATCTCCTTCCCGTCTGTCGAACTGTCATACCGGATCCCGAGTCTCGTCAGCGTCGACATCATATAATGCAGTGCGATCTCATCATTGTTTACCAGAAAAACTTTTAATGATCTGAACTTACGTTTCTCCCGCACAATACTTTTTCCAATTTCAAATGGAATGTCCACGATGAATTTTGAACCCACATTATATTCGGATGCCACATCGATCGTTCCGTGCATCTGTTCGACAATGCTCTTTGTGATTGGAAGTCCCAGACCGCTGCCACCGTAATATTTTCCGTTTTCATGCTGTTCCTGCTCAAACGGTTCCCAGATTTTTTCCAAAGCTTTATCCGAAATCCCACATCCGGTATCACGCACTGTAATATGTAAAACCGTCCTGCTGTCATCCACATCCAGCTCAGACATGCACACCTCAATGGTTCCGCCCTTCTCGGTAAACTTAAACGAATTTGAGAGCAGATTCACAAGCACCTGCTTGACACGGATTGCATCTCCGATCAGATATTCATGTGTCACATTGTCAACCCTGAAATAAAAATAGATCCTTTTCATTCTGCACTGGGAATAAAAAAGACCAGAGACCTCCGACACGACCTCATTGAGTGAAAACGCCACATGACGGATCGTCATTTTTCCATTGTCAATGGCTGCCATATCCAGCACATCATTGACCAGTTCCCACAGATACTCCGCCTGGTAACGGATCTTCTTAAAATCCTCCCGGACTTCTGCATCTTTATAATGGGCAAGCTGTGAAATGCCCAGAATTCCATTGATCGGTGTGCGGAGTTCATGGGACATCCTTGCAAGAAACAGTTCTTTTGCCCTGCCCATCTCCTGCTCTTTCTCTAACTGTGCCCTGATCTTCTCCCGTTCCAGAATATATTTTTCCACAAGATTATGAACTCTTTTTTTCACGATGGCCGGATCACACGGAGAAAAAATATACTCATCCGCTCCAGCTTCTAACGCTTTAACCTCTGTTTTCTCATCAATTGCAGTTTTTGCGACGATCGGGATATCCGCATACTTATCCTGCTGTTTCATCTCCCGGATCACTTCAAATCCATCCATCACCGGCATGCAAAGATCAAGAAGAACAATATGTACCTTTTGTTGTTCCAGTTGTTCCATCGCCTGTTTCCCGTTTTCCGCCTCCAGAATCTGATATTCGTCTTTAAAGATTTCTGCAAACGAAATGCGTTCCACTTCCATGTCATCTACAATGAGCATTGTCAGTTGTCTGTTCATATCTGATTCGTACCTTCCTGATTCGATAATGTATCATCTCTTTAGCTATTATACATAATTTTCACATAAAAAAGCGTTTTTTTTGTTTTTTTTCACAAAAATATGCATTATCTGGCATCTTCTAAACATGATACAACATTTTTCGACAAAGATTCTGCCTCGTTTAATGAAACAAAGGACTGATCGCCAGAAGAAAAATCCCCACATAATAAGTGGTGAGGTTAAACAGGTGGACTTTCCGGTCCTTATTTTTATAAAAATAAAGAAACAGAATGGAAATATCTGAGATCATAAACAGAAAACTTCCCACCGCACAGACGATGTGCCGCATGTCAGGGATACTCACTGCAATATGCATGCTTTTTGCAAACAGGTATGCAATAAAAAAAGTGTAGACTAAAATGCATGGCCGGAGTCTTCCGGTATGAAAGCTGCCCATTCCTGTCACTGCAAAAATCCCGATCACCGCTATGACCGGAAACACCATATCTGCAACTGCCGGCGGCTGCATCCGGTCCAGCCACCGGATAAAGAACAGATGCCCCATTAAAAATGTGACAAGTCCCAACAAAAAAAGTCTCTTTTTTTTGATCTTATTATAAAAAGCAAGTATTACATCTCCTGCAAAGCAGCAGACAAACGCCGGAAGCATCAGCCAGAAATCCAGAATATCCCGACTGACAACTGCTGCTGCCAGAAACACAGACACAAACGCTGCACTCTGCAGTGTCTTTACAAGCACATAATTTTTCTTATAATCCGGCTTTTTCACCTGATTTAAAAACCATAGAAACAGCACTCCATAAAAGACTGCCATTCCCAGAAACCATATCCAACGCTCCATAGAAAGCTCCTATTTTTGTTTTCCAAATAATACCGGGTTTCCTGCTGCCGTCACGATCAGTGGGATCACCATGCAGATCCATATGACCGGTTCTGTCCAGATGACTGCCCAATAACCAAACCTGCGCACAAAAACCAGCGTGAACACCACTTTTCCCGCCAGCTCTATAAAACTTGAAAAGACGGGCGTCCTCTGATCTCCGATTCCCTGCAGCGAATTGCGCAGGATCACAATAAACACACAGACCACCTGAAAAGACATATCGTACACCAGATACTGTGTGCCCCAGTAAATGACCTCCTTATTCTTTGAACTTGCAATAAAAGAGATCAGATACGGTGATATCGTATGCGATAAAATAAAAATAATCACACTGAACACACAGCCGATTCCAAGCACTGCCTTTAAGCCCTGCCGGATCCTGTCATACTTTCCGGCTCCGTAATTCTGTCCACAGTAAGTTGCCATGGAGGCGCCAAAAACGCTGACCGGAAGACTGAATATCTCAAACACTTTGCGCGCCGCTGTATGTGCCACGATAATGTTCGTTCCAAGTTTATTGATCCCTGTCTGCAAGATCAAAGTACCGCAGTTTACCAGAGATGACATGAGTGCCATCGCCAGTCCGTTCTGATACAGAATTCTCATGCGTTCTCTCTCCCACTCCAGATCATTCTTCGAGATGTGAAGGATTGGGAAACCGGACTTGATACGCAGAAAGCATAATACTGCTGAGACCAGTTGTGACAGCACCGTCGCACAGGCAGCTCCTGACACGCCCATGGAAAAGCCGCCGATAAAGAGATAGTCAAGCACAATATTTGTGACCGCCGCAATGACCAGAAAGATCAGTGGTGTCACGGAATCCCCGATTGCCCGGAGCATATCCGCACACAGATTGTATGCCAGTGTAACAAACATGCCCCACACTAAAATCCTGATATAATCATGTGCCATGCAAAACTGTTCTTCCGGAACATTCATGGCATGAAGAATCGGATTTAAGAAAAGCAGTACTGCAAAAATGATCACAACCGCCGTCATCATTCCCAGCATTATGGAAGACGCCACATTTTTCTTTAAAAGTTTCTCATTCCCACTTCCATAGTTTTGTGCGGTCACAATGGAAAATCCCAATGTAAAGCCGCTGAAAATTCCGGTCAGAAGATTATAAAGGATCGACACGGAGCCAACTGCCGCCAATGCCTCTTCCCCTAAAATACTTCCGACGATCTTGGTATCGATCAGACTGTACATCATCTGGAACAGTCTTCCCAAAAAGACAGGAATTGCAAATAATAAAATCAGTTTTAACGGATTACCCTCTGTTAAATTTAAAGTTTTTCCTGTTTTCCCATCAGCCATTTTTTCGAAGTCCCTTCGGGTAATGATTTTTTAAAATGCCACCGGCTAACTTGCCCCAGCCAATGCTGTAACCATCCACAGTCACTAAATACCAGCCCTTTTCTCCGTCCATATTCAGGGTCTGTCCATTTAAGTATGCTTTGACCTGTGGGCTGTCGCTCTCTAAGCTGCACACGTGCTTTACCTGATCCGGTCTTAACGCTAACGCCAGTGCATGGGACGGCTCGAAACGGTTCTTTTTTAAGGTTCCCAGATGCAGTCCCGGGCGGAGCACTTTCAGATTCCGGATGGACGGCATTCCCTCCGGCATCCGATAAAGCTGGTCGCCGAATTTCAGAAAATTGCCTGTTATATTTTTAACAAGGTTTTCCTCTGCAAATGCAAAAAATTCCCTGCACTCTTTCTCATTGATTCCCTTCTCCACACCGTTTCTGCAATAGCCCTGACAGGTTCTGGATAAAACACCCGCTTTCTGTAAGACAGCGAGGTAATGCCCTTCACCTTTTAAATGGTGCGGCCACAGACGGATGGTGTGTTCTAAACCATCCGCCGGATGCTCTGTCCACGCCGGCACACCCGGCATCATACCGTCTTTTTTCTCCACCGGTAATATTGAAAATTCCGGGTGGCGCTCTAAAAAGCGGCTGATACTGCCTTCATTCTCCGTCGGGGCAAACGTGCAGGTCGAATACACAAGCCGTCCGCCCGGCTTTAACATCTCCGCTGCGCAGTCTAAGATCTCCGCCTGTCTTGCGGCACAGTTCTCTACATTTTCCGGACTCCACTCATCACAGGCATCCTCGTTCTTGCGGAACATTCCCTCACCGGAACACGGTGCATCCACTAAAATACGGTCAAAATATTCGCGGAAATTATCCGAAAGTTTCTGTGGTGTCTCATTTGTCACAAGCGCATTGCACACGCCCATGCGCTCGATGTTCTCAGACAGGATCTTTGCTCTCGCCGGATGAATCTCATTGCAGACGATCAGTCCTTCCCCCTGCATGGAACATGCAATCTGTGAGCTCTTGCCTCCCGGTGCGGCACACAGATCTAAAATGCGCTCTCCCGGTTCCGCCATCAGATACTCCGCCGGAGCCATCGCACTCGGCTCCTGGATATAGTAAACGCCCGCCTCATGATACGGATGTCTGCCGGGCTGATCATTCCCACTGTAATAATAGCCATTCGTTGTCCACGGCACTCTGTTTAAAGAAAACGGCGCCTGCAGCAAAAAAGTATCCCGCTCTGTTTTCAGTGGATTGATTCTGAGTGCCTGATATTTCGGCAGATCATAGCTTGCATAGAATGCTGCGTACTCCTCCCCGAGCATTTCTTTCATACGCACACAAAATTGTTCTGGTAACATAATTTCTCTCCGTCCTGTTTTTCCTGTGATTGATTCATTTTCATAATTCCGTTTTTATGAATTTTACAATTGTATTTTCTCATCGGTTAATTGTTTCAGTGCATCTCCCAGAATGTGATTGGATGATTTTTCCCTCATTCCATCGATTGTTTCCCGAAGCGTCTGGTTTGCTGCCTCTACCTCACGCTCAAACTCTCTTGCAGAGAGCAGATGACAGCCCTGCCCGGTGATGATGATCTGCTCAAGACCATCCGAAGTCGCCACTGTCACATGGTATTTTCTTCCGTTTTCATGTGCAAACTTTTCAATATAAGCATCGGCAGTCTCTGCTTCTTTTGTATACACGACATGAATATTATGGTGATCGAGCATTTCCGTCTGGTGTCCTTTTACGCGGTACGCATCAAACACCACGATCAGATTGCATTTTTTTATGCCCTGATAATTGCACAAAATGTCTAAAAGCTTTCCTCTTGCTCCGTCGATATTGACTGCCGCAAGCTCTTTTAAGCTCTCCCATGCAAAAATGATATTATATCCGTCCACCAGCAGATATTCCTCCTGCGGCTCCTTCGGGCGGTTTGATTTTGCATATTTGGGATCCCCGATGCCGGATGACGAGGTGACCGGACGTGTCCGCCGCTCGAAACCGGCGCGCTTCCGCTCCACTTTGCCGTATGTCCTCGTAAAGATTTCTTCCAGCTCCATTGCCTCCTGCAGGGAAGCTGCCATCGGCACGCGGTCAGATGCTTTTTTTGCTTTCTGCACAGAGGATGCTCCGCCGCTCCGGTCTGCCGCAGATTCGGCTGAATCGCTTTCTTCTTCCGGATTTTCCAGCGTGTATTCCAGATGCATATGGTCTTCCACTTCATTCCATGGAACGACAAAGCCTGCCCCGTGGGCACAGAACACAGAACCCGTCGGATTTTCCACATCCGCCTCGGAATCGTAGCCGATGGAGGCAATCACTTCCTCCGCGTTGTGACACGGCTCATATCCTTTTAAGGTACAGAACACTCTTCCGCGTCCCCGGCTGTAAGCAGTCACTTCTTTCTGATAATCCTGCATCGTCACAACCGGTGCGGTTCCGGTGATCACTGTCATATCGCCTTCCATTTCCGGCGGTTCAAAGCTGCCGTACATCCGCTGGATATCGTTCAGCGCCCGTCCCGTCGATTCCGACGGAATTTCCAGACGGAACGCATAGACCGGCTCCAGCAGAACGGATTCTGCTTTTTTCAGCCCCTGCCGCACCGCACGATACGTCGCCTGGCGGAAGTCGCCGCCCTCGGTGTGCTTAATGTGCGCACGGCCCTTGACCAGCGTGATTTTCATATCGGTAATCTCCGACCCGGTCAGCACGCCGGGATGCTTCCGCTCCAGCAGATGTGTGAGGATCAGACGCTGCCAGTTGCGGTCCAGGGTGTCCTCGCTGCAGACGGTTCCAATCTGCAGTCCGCTGCCCGGTTCTGCCGGCTCCAGCAGCAAATGAACTTCCGCATAATGGCGCAGCGGCTCGAAATGGCCGACACCCTCCACGGTACTGCGGATCGTCTCTTTGTATACAATATTTCCGGCTCCGAATTCCACCCATTCGCCGAAACGCTCGTGGATCAGACTCTTTAAGATCTCGATCTGCACCTCACCCATGACCTGCGCATGGATTTCCGCGAGGCGCTCATTCCAGACAATGTGGAGCTCCGGGATTTCTTCTTCTAACTGGCGCAGTTTTCCAAGCATCTGATGGACATCGCAGTCCGGCGGTAGCTCGATGCGGTACGTCAGCACCGGCTCCAGCACCGGTTTTTCCGCCTCGGTTTCGTTGCCGATGCCCTGACCGGAGAAAGTGCTGTTCAGTCCCGTTACGGCACAGATCGTCCCCGCCGGTGCTTCCTGTACCATCGTATAGCCCGCACCGGAATAAATACGGATCTGGTCTGCCTTTTCTTCGCCGAGCATCTGCTTCACCTTCAGCACGCCGCCCGTGATTTTCAGATGCGTCAGACGGTTTCCTGCCGTGTCCCTTGAAATCTTAAAAACGCGCGCACCAAAATCCCCGCCGTACTCCGGCGTTTTTGTAAACCGGTCCAGAATTTTCAGAAATTCCGTCACGCCCTCCATCTTGAGTGCAGAGCCAAAGCAGCACGGAAAAACCTTCCGCTCTGCGATCATCGTGCGGATCTGGTCTTCTTCCACGCTTCCCGTTTCCAGATACTGCTCCAGCACGTCCTCATCACACATGGCGAGTTCTTCCAGCAATTCTGCGTTCTGGAGATCCTGCGAGAAATTCAGGCAGTGCTCTGAGAGACGGCTCTGCAGTTCTTCCAGCAGTTTTTCCGCATCCGTGCCCGGCTGATCCATCTTGTTGATAAAGAGAAAGACCGGGATCTCATACCGCGCGAGCAGCCGCCACAGGGTTTCCACATGACCCTGCACGCCGTTCGCACCGCTGATCAGAAGAACCGCATAGTCCATGACCTGTAAAGTGCGCTCCATCTCCGCCGAGAAATCCACATGGCCCGGCGTGTCAAGGAGTGTGACCTCCGTCTCGTTCAGCTTCAGCACGGCCTGTTTGGAAAAGATCGTGATACCCCTTGCTTTTTCCAGTTCCTCCGTGTCCAGAAAGGCGTCCTTGTGATCCACTCTTCCGGCTTTCCGGATCTGGCCTGTTTTATATAAAATTCCCTCTGCCAGCGTCGTCTTTCCCGCATCGACATGCGCTAAAATGCCTACCGCCAGTTTTTTGGTTTTTTCCATTTTGTTTCATCCTGTCTGTATGATTCATATTTTTCAGGCCCCCTCATCCCCTGCGGCCCGACTCACTGCTTATTGTACCACAAAACCTCTCATTGCGGAACCCCGGAGTGAAACGCAAAAAATCTCAAAGCGGATTTCTCTCCTGCTTTGAGATTTTTTATGCTATGTTCTGTTTTATCTCTCCCCCGCCATCGGCTGCCGATCTGCAATTTTCAGGAAAACAAATCCCAGTGCAAATAAAATCGCCAGGCATGCAACCGCCACGTTGATCGTTCCGCCTGCCAGTTTTACAGCTGCAATAACTGCAGAACCGAGGAACGATGGTTACTCTGTCTTCCAACGTCATATCCGTTTCTTTTAAAAGTTCATTTGCAAGAAGTGTACCGTACTCTGCATGATGGGCAACCTGCATACAGTGTTTCTGCGAATGATCCGTATATCCCAGCTGTCCCAGGTTTTCGTTTCCTTTTTCAGATATGCGCTGCATCCATTCCAGACTCCAGCCTAACCGCTGTATTTTTACTGTTCCTGCCATTTCTTTCAGAATATTTTTTACTACAATCACGATCGTAGCACATTTGTATTTTAACTGCTATCCTGTTCCTATAAGGTCTATATCAAATGATTGTTAAATTTTTTATATTTTTGATGCAGTCGGGCGGGGTTCTGTTACAGCAGAAAAGCACTGCAAATACAGATGAATGTATTTACAGTGCTTATTTTGAGATTATTTTTGTTTTTTAATTCTGTGCGTCTTCGTATTCTTTTACTTTTTCTTCATACTGCTCCTGGCTCTCGATCGTATGTTTTACAATATGACCGTGCTCTTTCTGCTTATGTGCCAGATCCCGGCCAGGACGCGGTGCATATTCGTCTTCCGGGATTTCGAGTGCATTGGCGGTGGCGTGAATGATACCGTTGCTGCTGTAGGTGGCACCGCTCAAGGCGTCGATGTTAAGGCTCTGTTCTTCTTTCATCTGCCCTATCACGTAAGGCGCTGCACGGAAAAAGTATTCCTCGGTGTCGCAGTAGGAAAGGATGGAGATGTCGGTCACTTTCTGGTTTTCTACCGTTACCTGCACTTCGACATCCCCGCGGAAGGCATCGGCGGTACCCGTGCAGATGCCGTCTTTCAGGTCGTGGAAACGGCCGGCGTCCAGGAATGCCTGTTTTTCTTCCGTTGTATCCGTCGATTCAGATGCTGTATTTTCCTGTACAGTATTCTCATCTCCGGCGGCTTCTTTTAACGCATTTTGAGTGGCCTCAATCAACCCTTTACTGCTGTAGGTGGCGCCGGAAACGGTATCTATCTCCTCGGCACTCTGTTTTTTCATGATTTCCGAAAAGATTCCTGACTTTGCTCTGTCCAGATATGTCTGATCATCCTCGGCGTTCTCTATCGTCAGTCCGGTTATCGTTCCCTGTTCCACTTTTACGGAAACGGTCACGGTTCCGCGGTAGCCTTCTCCACTTCCGGAATAAGTGCCGTCCTGGAATCTGCTGTCCAGATTCTGTTCTGCCGTATCAATGGCCGCATCACCTGCTGTCTTACCAACGGAACCGCTCTCGCTCCGGATCAGGAACTGTGACGCTGCAATCGTAAGGCAGGTCACCCCGACACCGATCCACACGCTGTATCGGTACTTCCAGTGTGCATTGTTCTTCAGACATCCGTTTATACATACCCCGCATCCAATACACTCGCCGCCTGCCGTCTGCTCTTTTTCTGTCAGATCAATTCCCATGGTACATTTTGCAGTACAGAGACGGCAGCTTCCGCATTTGCTCCGCGGTTTTACAATTTTTAACAGCGTACATCTGGAAATCAGGCTGTAGATGGCTCCCATGGGACAGAGATACCGGCAGAAAAAGCGCTGGATTAAGACGGATCCGACGAAAATCACCAGAATCAGCGCACCGCCAATCGAAAACATCGGCTTCACACCCGGCCAGTGTCCGATGGAACTGTACTGTCCAAACACCTGCCACGGCCCTGCGATGTTCCATTTTATCATACCGCTCCATACGAAGACTGCCCAGAACAGGAGCACACCATATTTGATCCAGCCTGTTGGAACATTTCTTCCACTCTTCTTTGAATTTGAATGCAGGTTTTTCGCACCTGCTTTTCGAAACCGCTTTTTCAGCTTATTTCCTGCAAACCACAGAAAATCCTGCACAGCCCCGAAGCTGCAGAAATATCCGCAGAAAAACCGTCCCACAATAATCACCGCCGGAACCGTCGCCAGCACCATCCATACCGAATACCTGATCCGTTCCCACGAAACCGTCCCCTGATAAACTGCGGAAATAATCGTCCCAACCGCAGAAAACTGCGCCTCAAACAAGCCCGGGATCAGCAGGAAAGAAAGGATCTGAATCACTGCTTTCGGCCAGTTTCTTTTGTCTTGTTTTTTCAAATTTGTTCCTCTTTTCTTATGTTTAACGTTTCATCTCCATTACCGGACCATTCGATTTATGTTCCTGGATTAATTCACAAATCTCCGAAAGATTCATTGCCGAGAAATCTCCGGGGACGGTATCCTTCAGGGCACTTACTGCATTTCCGATGGATACTGCCTGTGACAGTAAAAAACCCTCATAAATCGTGTATTTTCTGCACATTTATGAGGGTTTTATATTTTTGCGTTATTTTTACAAATTCACAGTTGAATTATGCGTTCATCTGTTTAGCAACTTCCTCAGCAAAGTTCTCTTCTTTCTTCTCGATTCCTTCACCGGTCTCGAAACGAACGAAGCCTTTTACTGCTACAGTTGCGTTGTTTGCTTTAGCAACCTGTGCTACGTACTGAGCTACGGACTGTTTTCCGTCTTCTGCTTGTTGATACGGCCCTGGATCATTCCCTGGATAACTTTTTCCGGTTTCTGGGACTCTTTCGGGTCGTTCTGGATCTGAGCCATGAGGATTTCTTTCTCATGTGCGATGTAGTCTGCGCTTACTTCGTCGCGGCTTGTGTACTGCGGACGAAGAGCTGCAATCTGCATTGCTACGTTTTTAGCCATCTCTTTGAGGTCGTCGTTTACAACGTCTGT
>OGDP01000916.1_pt1 | contig 22672 bp, 17 predicted proteins | sample 1570441 | NCBI WGS metagenome assembly OGDP01 (sample SAMEA2581961, study PRJEB24529) | metagenome | biome: Human gut stool | place: China | collected 2011
TTTTTACTCTCCCATCATTGTATCAATATCAGTAAACTATTTCTAATCATCAATTATTTCCCAGTGTCCATTGGAACCACGACCAATAAATCGGACAATACCTATATCTTTGATGTGACGTTTCACAGTCTTGGAACTTATCCCTAACGTCATTGCCATTTTTTCTGTACTGATTTTATTATCCTTTTTTATCATATTCAATATTTGAATTTCCAATGGATTGCTCTCTTTTTTCTGAGGGACATCCTGAGGGACATCCTGAGGGACATCCTGAGGGACATTGTAATTCAAATTTGGCATCACAACTGTAAACTGGTACCGATCTGACCTAAAAGATGGCTTTTTACTTTCATCATAGTTGATCTGAAATTCATAGCCGCCGATGATTTTTCCGAATCCACTACCTTTACGTTCCATATATCCCAGCCGATTAAATATATCTGCCAAAACCGGGTTTCTTCTCGTTGACGGAACTGTAAGCGGATCTCTGTCCTGAATAATGGAACCATCCGGCATGCCTCCTGGCGAATAAATTTCCATACGATCATCGTAAATATCAATATGCACTTCACTGCCATTCACAAGATAATCTCTATGTGCCAATGCATTAACCAATGCTTCATGATAACTACGTTCTACATATTCTGGCATTTCTTCTCTGGAATTAGCAGTCTTTCTCCACATTAATTTCGCATTTCTCTTAATAAAAGCTTCTCCATTATCAATTAAGGACAATACACTTCCAGAATATTCCGCATCGTCAAATATCCTTGCTCATTCGCCAACCCAAATGATATAAGATCTTTCTCATCAAAACTATTTCCTGTCCATTTTTTATATCTTTCCCGGAGTTTGGAAAATGCAAAATCTTCCACCTTATACGTAGAAATCTGTGAATCATAAGATGTATTTCTACCGCGCAACACCAGTCTTTTCAATTCCGTTGATGTCGCCTTCACACTCTCGTTTCCAACACGAACATATGCTTCCAGCACACCATCACCTGAATAATAGTACGGTGTCTCTTCACCTTTGAAAATATCCAGTATAATTAATACTTTTCCATCTTCGACCTGTTCAAATCGAAGACGAAATTCTGGAATTGGATCCATCCTTGTCTTAATGATTTCACTTATTTTCTCTGCATCACTATTCGAATTCTCAAGTCCTACAATTTCATCATTATCGGCTATTCCAAAGATTAATGCTCCACCAAGTGTATTTGCAAAAGCACTTACGCTCTTACACCAACTTTCTGCACTCAAAGTGTTATTTCTTGCTTTCCATTCGTTCTCTAAGATCTGTTAGTTTTTCCCCCTGATAGGTAAAATAATGGTTTTTGTTTTCGGATATGGGAAATAGCATATATATCAAGGACATTTTGAGTGGGTAAAGGAGAATCTATTTATTTAGAGGATTTTCTCCTTTAGAGTATTCTGTATTATATTCCTTTAGTGACAAAAAATTATTATCCGTTGGGTGTGCAGAGTATGTTTCGTTATAACTTGGAATTGATAGGTAATCTTGAGAGTTTGTTTTTAGAGGATTCTCTCCATTGGAGTATTCTGCATTATATTCTTTTAGTGACAAAAAATTATTATCTGTTGATTGTGTAGAGTATGTTTTGTTATAACTTGGAATTGATAGGTAATCTTGAGAGTCTGTTTCGTGTACATATGTTGTCACGGCAGATGATAAAAGTAATAAAACTGCGGAAAATAAACATATAACCTTTTTCATATAATTTCCCCTTTCAATAAAAAATTTGATTTGATTTTTTATGACTTCCAATGGAATTACCTCTCTTTTAACAATAAAATATTGATTTGCACAATTAAAAACTGTTTATATATATAATAATAGTAGTATTCTCTGTGAATTGTCAATGGGATTTAATACATTGAATATAGCAAAAATAATGTAGCAAGGGGAGAAAGAATCCTTCCGCTAAATCTTTATTCCCCCTGTTTTACTTTCTGCCAACATGTGCTATAATCGTAAAAGCATGAATGTTGCTTATCATTATCTATACGCAGCAGACAAATAAGAAAAAGAACTAGAACAGAATAAATCATTTAAGGAGTATAAAATTATGAAAATCATTGTATTAGCAGGAGGCTTAAGCACAGAACGTGACGTATCACTTTCTTCTGCTGCCGGAATCTGTCGTACATTAGTTGAAAAAGGACATGATGCATTCCTTCTGGATGTATTCATGGGATTAGAGACTGCGCCGGAGAATCTGGAGGATGTCTTTACTCTTCCGGATCACGGACTTGAGATTGTGAAGAATATCAGCACAGAGGAACCGGATCTTGAAGCTGTTAAGGCTTCCCGTCCGGATCAGTCTGACTGTTTCTTCGGACCGAATGTAATCGAACTTTGCCGTCTGGCTGACATTACTTTCCTCGGTCTTCACGGTGGAGAGGGTGAGAACGGAAAGCTGCAGGCATCTTTCGATCTGCTTGGTATTAAATATACAGGACCTGACTCTCTTGGATGTGCGGTTGCAATGCACAAAGGTGTTGCAAAGCAGATCTTCCTTGAGTCTGGCGTAGACACTCCGGGAGGTGGAACGATTTATAAGAACTCTGAAGATCAGTCTTACCAGTCACTTGGTCTGACACTTCCTGTTGTTGTTAAACCTTGCTCAGGTGGTTCCAGTATCGGAGTTTATATTGTAAATACAGATGAAGAATATGCAGAGGCTCTGAAGAAGTCCTTCCGCTACGAAGATGAACTTGTTGTTGAGCCATACATTAAGGGGCGTGAGTTTGCATGCGGTATCATTGACGGAACAGCACTTCCTCCGATTGAGATCATCCCGAAGACAGGATTCTTTGATTATGCGAATAAATATCAGGACGGAGCTACTTCTGAAGTATGCCCGGCTGATATTCCGGAAGAAGTTGCAGAGCGCATGAAGGAACTTACTGTAAAAGCGTTCAATGCACTGAAACTTAATGTTTACAGCCGTGCAGACTTCCTGCTTGACGCTAAGGGTAATCTGTTCTGCCTGGAGATGAATACCCTTCCTGGAATGACTTCCGCAAGCCTTCTCCCGAAGGAAGCTAAGGTTTATGGAATCGAATACGGCGATCTTTGCGAACTGATCATTAAGAAGTCCATGGAGGCAAGATATTAATGAAACATATGACATTATCTGAAATCGCAGATGCCTGCTGCGGAATTTATTGCGGTGATCCTGCATTCTTAGACTGTGAGGTCTCAAGTGTTGCGATTGACAGCCGTAAAGTAGTAAAAGATACTCTTTTCGTTGCGATCAAAGGTGCCCGTGTTGACGGACACAGTTTTATCCCGCAGGTCATGGAAGCAGGTGCACTCTGTTCCCTCTCTGAGCAGGATCTTGGTGACGTTGATTATCCTTATATCCGCGTTTCATCCTGCACAGAAGCATTGAAAGACTTAGCTGAACACTATCGCCGTTCCCTTGATATCAAAGTTGTAGGTATCACCGGAAGTGTTGGAAAGACAAGTACAAAAGAAATGATCGCATCTGTACTTTCTGAGAAATATAATGTATTGAAAACAGAGGGAAACTTCAACAATGAGATCGGACTTCCTCTGACCGTATTCAATATCCGTGAGGAACATGAGGTTGCAGTTCTTGAGATGGGAATCAGCCACTTTGGAGATATGAAACCGCTGGCTAAGATTGCCCGCCCGGATGTGTGCGTGATCACTAATATCGGATATGCACATCTTGAGAATCTTGGAACAAGAGACGGAATCCTGAAGGAAAAAAGTTCCATGACAGACTACATGAACCCGAAAGGTTCTGTTATCTTTAACGGTGATGATGATAAGCTGAAAAGCTACACTTCCCGTGATGGAAGAACTCCTGTTTACTTCGGTCTTACCTCTTCCTGCCCGTTCCATGTGGAAAATATTGAACGTAAAGGATTAAAAGGAACATACGCAGAATTTGTTACACCAACATCCCGTTTCCATGCACATATCTCAATCCCGGGAGATCATATGATCTATAACGCTTTAGCCGGAGTTGCTGTCGGATATGCACTTGGCATGAATAATGATGAGATTGCACGCGGAATTGAAAAGCTCGTTCCGATTGCCGGACGTAACAACCTGATTGAAGCAAAGCATTACACGATCATTGATGACTGCTACAATGCCAATCCGGCATCTATGAAGTCCTCTCTTGACGTACTTGCATATGCAGACACAAGAAAGGTCGCTATCCTTGGCGATATGGGCGAACTTGGTGCCGATGAGCTTGCGATGCACCGCGAAGTCGGAGCATATGCAGCATTTAAAAACACTGATGTTTTGGTCTGCATCGGAGCACTTTCCAAAGATATGGCAGAAGCTGCAAAGGAAACTGTTCTTGCAACAGAGAAGAATATGAAAGTTTTCCATTTTGACACAAAAGAAGACTTTTACCAGAACATGAGACAGATTCTCAAAGATAATGATACAATTCTGATCAAAGCTTCCCACTTCATGGAATTCCCTGAGATTGTGAAGAAACTTTCAGAAGAAGTATAATCTGAAACCACACCGAAAATATAAGTCCGTCTTGAACAAAGAATGTGCCTCGGCACATTCTTGCGCCTGCGGCGGTCGCTTGCGACACCTACCTTGTACGCCGCAGTGCGCATCCTGAGCGGAGCGTTTTTTATATATTAGGAAAGAACTTTCCTAATATATAAAAAAGAGTTGAAACTTCTGCCTGGATCATTCTAGCTGATTCAGGCAAATGGTTTCAACTCTTTTTCAGATTCTATTATCTTATTCTACTTTTCACTCTATCCCGAGCGCTTTTCCTACCATCTGGAACTCTCCTTCATAAATGCAGTTCGGCAGGGTACCATCCACAATCCCCTTCCTGCATTCTTCAAAATCCATCCAGATCACTTCTTCCACTTCAGATTCCTGTAATTTCAAATTTTTAATGTCCACCGGTTCTCTATAAAGATATACGGTACTGCGCTCATTGTCACGAAATGGTTTTCCATGAAATTCTGCTTCAAACTGACCTCTGTGTGTTCCGATAAACTGAAGCTGATCTTCTCTCGCATGAATTCCAAGTTCCTCTTCCATCTCACGCAATGCACTTTCCATCAGTTCATCCCCGGCACTGACATGCCCTGCAGAAGAAATATCATACGCTCCCGGGTTCGAATCTTTACATTCACTTCGTTTCTGAAGGAGTACATCATAACCACTCTCCTGATTCGGACGTACAATCCAGATGTGTACCGTTGCATGCAATGTGCCATCTCTATGTGCAACACCGCGTTCTTTCACCTGACCTGTTTTATTTCCATCTTCATCAATCACATCAAAAAGTTCCATCGGCTTTCCGTTGAGTGCCACATACTCTAACACATCTGACTTATTGTACACAAGTTTTAAAGAGAAAAATTCCTCTTCTTCGTCCATCAGACGGAAGAAAATCTTGTCCCCTTCCCATAAATTCAGATCCTTTATCTTTTCTTTCTCCACCCATTCAAGAATCCCCTCGTCACATTCGATCGGATCACCTGTAAATCCGTCTGCTGTATACAGTGACATATATTCCACTACATCTTCTCCATATACAAATGTCACGATTCCTCTGTATTTCCAGGAAGTCAATGTATAACCGGTCTCCTCCTTCACTTCACGCAGAAGGCATTCCTCCGGACTCTCTGCATATTCAAAATGTCCGCCGACGCCGATCCATTTATCTTTATTCACATCATTTTTCTTCACTACTCTGTGAAGCATCAGATATTTTCCGTCTTTTTCAATATAACATAATGTGCTTTGTCTGTTCATCGTACTTCTCTTTTCTTTCCACTTTCTTTATGTCTGATGCAGGTACACAATTGCTTCACCTGCAGTTTATGTTAAACTCAACAGTTATAGTATAGTATAACATATTTCTTCATGAATCGAACCTTATCTTGTAAACCGTGCGCAACTAAATTATAATGATGTTATCTATGGAAACGATGCGTTGCTGATTGCACGCATGTGAACCGCAGCAACAATTCAATGGGGGATACTATTTATGTGGTCAAGAAAAGAGCTCAAGAAAAAGGCGCGTATTTTAATAAAATCAAACTATTGGCGAAGTGTATCTGTCTGCTTTCTGATTGCAATGCTCACAGCTTCGTATCCAATTTCCCGTTCTTTATTTTTGAACTATTTTCCTGATAAGATTCAGACAAAGACAGCGCTTATTTTACCTGTTTTTATTTCTGCCGAAAGCTTCAGCAGTGCATTTCTCGATTTTATTCCTGATAATTTCATAGCTGCTGCCTTTTTACATACAGTTCAAAATTACCTGAAGCGTCCGGACTTTATTGTCACTTCGTTTCTTACACTTGGGGTTATTCTTTCACTTTTATATAAGTTTTTTATCAGCAATCTTTTAATTGTCGGTGAGAAACGTTTTTTTGTTGAATCTTATAACTATGAAGATACGAATATTTCTAAAATATTCTTTTTATATAAGTTACGTTACCTGGCAAATCCTTCCTGGGTGATGTTCTGCTACACGCTTTTTCAGAAACTTTGGGATTTAACAATAATCGGTGGAATTATTAAGCATTATGAATATAGCATGATTCCATATATCCTCGCAGAGAATCCAAAAATCAGTCAAAAGAATGCCTTTTTTCTCTCTAAACAGCTTACAAAGGGAAATAAATGGAAACTCTTTTTGTTAGATTGTTCTTTCCTCGGCTGGGAGCTTTTCTCTCTCTTTACACTTGGAATTCTGGACATCCTTTATGTCCGTCCGTACAAAATGAACTGTAAAGCATCCTTATATCTGTTTTTACGAAGAAACTATGTGCTTTCAAGAGCTCCTAAATATGAGCAGCTCAATGATTCTTATCTTGAGCATGTTCCTTCTGAAGATGAACTTCTGATTAGCAAAGCACTGTATGACGATTCTGAAGGTCCTTACACAAAGATCTCTTATTTTGCTCCTCGTCAATATCCGGTATTCCTTTTTTCTGTCCAGCCGCCTGTCGCCGCAGTGAAATCACCGATCAATCCGGCGCAGAATTATGACTTTCTGTCCTGTGTATTTTTATTCCATGCCTTTTCTATTTTCGGATGGCTTTTGGAAATCATTTCCGAACTGCTCAGTTGCGGCACACTGGAAAATGTAACCCTTCGTACGCTTCCATGGCTCCCGTTGTACGGAATCTGTGGTCTGCTTATACTGTTGCTGTTAAAGAAATATATCAAGAAACCGGCTACTATGTTTATCATCAACTTTGTTGTATACACGGCTCTTGACTATCTCGTTCAGCTGCTTCTTGATTTTGGTTTTGGAATTGAACTTCCAGAATATCATTCTTACCTTACTTTCATGAATGGAGAAGCATATTTGGGAGACGGAGCAGTATTCGCACTTCTTGGCTGTGCATTTTTCTATTATTTTGCTCCACGCTGGAATAGTCTGTTCTTAAAATTAAAGAAATGGATGAGAATTTCAATTTGTATTCTTTTGACAGCAATTTTTGTATTTGACCTTCTATCAGGCATAATCCAATATTGATTTTACTGCTAAATAATAGTAAAATCTTAATTATCAGTAAGGTTGGTTTTACTGTTGCGATTTTTTCTAATACAGTATGAACCTGTTCACCCTGACAAACTATTACAGCTTAGAAGAAAGGGAAATATTATGAAAAAAAGAGTCGTTGTTGCATTGGGACACCGTGCACTTGGAACTACACTTCCAGAACAGAAAGTAGCCGTTAAAAGTACTGCCAAATGTATCGCTGATCTGATTGAAGCAGGCTATCAGGTTGCTATCACACACAGTAATGCTCCACAGGTTGGTATGATCCACACTGCATTGAATGAATTTGCAAAGAACCATCCGGAATATACAGCATCCCCAATGTCTGTATGTACTGCCATGAGCCAGGGATATATCGGATATGATCTTCAGAACGGAATCCGTGAAGAACTTCTCAACCGTGGTATCTACCGTACAGTCAGCACAGTCCTCACTCAGGTGATCGTAGATCCTTACGATGATGCTTTCTACACACCAACAAAGGTTCTCGGCCGTTATATGAACGCTGAGGAAGCGAATGAAGAACGTAAGAAAGGCAACTTCGTAGTGGAAGAACCCGGTAAAGGTTTCCGCCGTGCTGTCTCTGCTCCGAATCCGGTCAAGATTGTTGAACTTGATGCAGTGAAAGCTCTTCTTGATGCAGATCAGATTGTTATCGCAGCAGGTGGCGGCGGTATTCCGGTACTTGAGCAGGATAATCATTTACGTGGCGCAAGTGCTGTTATCGAAAAAGACCTCGCAGCTGGAAAGCTTGCAGAAGGAATTAATGCTGATCTTCTTATTATTCTTACAAATGTTGAGAAAGTATGTATCAACCTTGGCAAACCGAATGAGGAACCACTGGATACAATTACTGTTGATCAGGCAAAAACTTACATGGAAGAGGGACATTTTGGAATTTACAACATGCTTCCAAAATTCCGTGCAGCAGTTGAATTCGTAGAAGGACACGAAGGCCGCAAAGCTTACATTACTTCCTTTGATAAAGTCTCTGATGCTCTGAATGGTAAGACCGGAACAGTAATCGAATAGATTGACAGATTGAACTTATTAGAAACATAACCTGGAACAGGCTGTGATTTCACATTTTAATTTTGTGAAATCACGGCCTGTTTTTTACTTTCCATCACAGATTTCTTTCATCCTGTTTTTTTGTGGAATAAGATACTTTTAATTTCAAAATATCTCTTGATTTTTTAGAAATATGTGCTATAGTATATACATATTCGAGATGTAGTATTGAAAACCATTTGTTATTGTATAGACGAATTGGAGGTATATATTATGGAAAAAAGACTTTATATCAAAGAACCTGGAAGCGCAATTACACATTTTATTGGAATGATCATGGCAATTATTGCTGCAATACCACTTCTATACAGAGCAGCTCGTGAACCGAGCAAACTTTATATTGTATCGCTTACAATTTACGCAGCCAGCCTTATCTTGCTTTATGCGGCAAGTACCACTTATCACACATTTGATATTTCCGAGAAAGTGAATACGGTTTTAAAGAAGATCGATCACATGATGATCTCCGTTCTGATCGCCGGAAGCTACACACCTGTCTGCCTGCTGGTAATCGGTGGACGCAAAGGTATCACACTGCTATGTATTGTATGGGCATTCGCGATTGTCGGCATCCTTATCAAAGCCTTCTGGGTATTCTGTCCGAAATGGGTATCTTCCGTTTTATACATTGGTATGGGATGGACTTGCGTGCTTGCATTTTCTACAATCCTTGATAATCTGTCAGCTGCTGCTTTCGGATGGCTTTTAGCCGGTGGTATCATCTATACAGTTGGCGGTGTCATCTACGCACTGAAGCTCCCGATTTTCAACAGCAAGCATAAGAATTTCGGAAGCCATGAAATCTTTCATCTGTTCGTAATGGGCGGAAGCATCTGTCACTTTATAGTAATGTATACATTCCTTCTACCGTAAATATTGGTTGAAACAGAAGTAACCCCTGCCCTTGACAGAATAAAGGAATATGCCTCTCAATGGGATAATCTAAAAAACATAATCTTAGTTGCCTACCCTGGGATCTATAGAAACCGAAAAAACTATATTGCCTGTTGTATCGCCAATGTATTATTTAATCTAGACCTCACCGTAAGAATGGCAAAGCTGACGGACCTTATAAATGGATTATTTGATAAATATAATAAAAATGACTATCTGATGATCTGACCCATTATGGACTTCTAATTCTTAATGATTTCAGATTTGAAAGAGAGATGAAATATGTGTAAGAAACGATATTTAACATTATTGACCGTAGATACTGCTCTAGAAAACCAACAATCATTACTAACACACACTCTCTAGAAGAACTTAAAACTGATCCTCGATTTGGAAAACACCAGCTTTATGACCGGATTTTGGAAATGTGTACTCCTGTTTTCGTTGGCAGAAAAAGCAAGCGAAAAAATTACTCTGCCAAAAATATGGATATCATGCGGAGTTTTAACTTCAAAAAAAATTATCTCTTTTATGAAATAATGCATCTTACCCAGAAAGAAGTCTCAACAAAAAATATCCCACTTTTTTTCTATTAAAAATTACAAAATTTTATACTTTTATGAACCATGTAAAAAATTTCTATATGGTAAACGGTAAAAAAGATACTCTCGTGGATAAAATAACTCATAAATTTTGTTGTAAACAATAGGTAAATATCAGCAAAGAATATCTTACTAGTGACCAGATTCCGGAATGTTTTAATTGTAAAGGGGATCTGTATTTGATATTATATTAAAGAATTAGTTTATAGAATGTAGGTGAGTTGCCCATGAGACAGATTCTATTAGATATGAGTTGGTTAAGTCTTATTTATTTATTTTTTATTGTAATTCTTGTTTTAATATGTATAATAGCTATTGGTCAAATTATAGCTACTGTATATATAGAAAAAAATAAGAATAGCTTGTTTGAAAAAACAAAACCATTATCCGATAACAGTACCCGCACAAGTATTAAACTGTTAGATGAATTGCCTACTTTTCAAGCTTATATCAATGAAATGGAGCTTAATCAAAAATATGATTGTTCTAATATAGTGGTATCAAATGCAGCAAATCATGTTGTTAAATATTTGATTAAATATGCAAACCTTAAATACGATGAGCATAATCTTGAAATTATTGACTATTGCATTGAATGGATGAAAAAATATGAGCATACAAAAAAAGATATAAGACAACTTACAGAAGAGATACTTGCTCAGCTACCATTGGTTATAAGATTATTTGCTTCCTCGACATACAAGTTAGTTTTTAAAGTATGTGAAATACCATATGAAATAGCTGAGTATAAGGAACCACAGTTCATATTTTCATATATAAGTCCAGCCGGCAGAAGTATAAGAACACTTGATATCGATATTACATCGTCAATACTTTTAGGCATCAGATCAGAAATTTATGCGAAAATGAGTAAGGAAGAACATGTTAAAACTCAAAGAGCTGCAATGACAAATGAGTTACGCGAATCAATAAAAAAGAGAGACAACTATACTTGTTGCATGTGCGGAAATAGTATATTTAAAGAACCGAATTTATTACTTGAAGTCGACCATATTATTCCTGTTTCCAAAGGTGGGAAAACGGAGGCAAGCAATTTACAAACACTATGTTGGAGATGCAACAGAAAAAAAGGAAATAAAACATAAAGAAACCTAAGAAGCTTAATTTAAAGTCGGATTAAGCTTCCTAGATTTAGCATAATTTTTTTGAATGTACTCTATACAAGAGAGTTAATAATAAATAACAAAGGGCTGAAAACCCTCACCTTCAATAACCAAGTCCTGCTTTGTTTTCTTCTTTCACAAAAGACCATGGATATTCATTCGGATCAACATTTTGTGCAGAAAATGCATTTTCTCCATGCATTGTTATGTCATATATAACAGATGTATTCTTTAATTCAATTTTTGGCACTTCTTCCATTGATTGATACTTCTCTCCTGACATGCCTCCATCATAATGTTGAGACAATATAATAGAATACCCATCAAGTTTTCCTATATATCCATCGTATATTCCCTTATCAGTATTATAGGTCCAATATACTTTACCGTCTTTAAAAATTTCTACTTTTCTTCCAGCCTTTGCTGTCCAATTTCCTATTACTTCGCTTGGCACATTACTTGCTTCAACAGTATATTCCAACTCATCATTTTTGTTTTTTTCATTAAGTTTCATCAATAATATTACATTTCCCATAAGAGATATTACCAAGAACCCGCTTAATAATAATATAACAACTTTTTTCATTTATTCCTCCAGTTTTTGCGTAAATACTTCTTATCTGTAATTATTTTTATCTTTTTAATACAATTATTTATTTGTCTAATATTTTACATTTAATTATTATGTACTTCAGTATTTGGAATACTTGAGTTTCCGTAGTTTTATCCACAATGGCATTCTTTTTCATATATAGTTGTTAACAACTTTCAAGAAATACTTAAATAAAAAATCCACGTCCATTTTGATGTAAAATTAAAGTAACCAACCCATAATCTTACATTGAAAACTGGCTCTCATACAGATGATGATAGAAACCTTCCTTCTTCATCAGTACTTCATGATTTCCCTGTTCAATGATTTTTCCATCTTTCATTACGAGAATCACATCAGCCTCACGGATGGTTGACAGACGGTGTGCAACGATAAACGTTGTTCTGCCCTCCATCAGTTTTGCAAATGTCTGCTGGATCTTGATCTCCGTTCTTGTATCGATGGATGATGTTGCTTCATCCAGAATCAACATCGGTGGTCTGCATAACATAACTCTTGCAATACAAAGCAGCTGCTTCTGTCCCTGTGAAAGCCCGCCACCATCTTCTGTGATCCATGTATCATATCCTTTTGGCAGACGACGGATATAATTATGGATATGAGAAGCTTTCGCTGCCTCGACAATCTCTTCTTCCGTTGCATCCGGTCTTCCCATAGCAATATTTTCACGAATTGTACCCGTTTTTAACCAGGTCTCCTGAAGCACCATTCCGTACCCTGCACGCAGACTTTTTCTTGTCATTTCGCGAATATCTATATCTTCTACTTTAATACTTCCTGCATTCACATCATAGAAACGCATCAGCAGATTGATCAAGGTTGTCTTTCCACATCCGGTCGGTCCGACAATCGCAATACGCTGTCCTGGCTTTACTTCCAGATTAAAATCTTCAATCAGATGCTGACCTGGCAGATAAGAGAATGAAACATTCTCTACTTTCACATTTCCATCAATATCCGTCAGATGAACTGCATGTTCCGGTTCCGGTATCTGCGGATCTTCATCAATCAATGTAAATACTCTCTGCGCACATGCAATCGCATTCTGAAATTCTGTCACGACTCCGGAAATCTCATTAAATGGCTTTGTGTACTGATTTGCATAGCTCAAGAAACTGGACAATTGTCCTACGCTCATTGCACCGCGTACAACTGCAAATGCTCCGGTAATTCCAACTCCTGTGTAAACCAGACTGTTGACAAATCGTGTCGCCGGGTTCGTGATGGATGAGAAAAATGTTGCTCGCAAGGATGCCTCCTGCAATCTTTTATTCACTTCGTCGAAACGCTCTGTTACATCTTCTCCGCGCCCAAATGCCTGAACCACTTTCTGGTTTCCGATCATTTCATCAATCAATCCTGTCTGCTCTCCACGTATTTCAGATTGCAGGCGGAACATACGAAATGTTCTCTTTGCAATAAAATTTGCTACAAAGAATGATACCGGTGTGATAAGAACCACAACAAATGTAATCGATACATTTACGGATAACATAAAACAAAATGTTCCGATAATCGTTGCAATACCGGTAAAAAGCTGTGTGAATCCCATCAAAAGCCCATCGGAAAACTGGTCAACATCCGCAATTACACGGCTTACGACTTCACCATACGGATGTCCATCAATATATTTCAACGGTAGCTGCTCTATTTTATCAAACGCTTCATTTCTGATATCCTGAACCATCTGATAGGTCATCTTGTTATTACACACATTCATCAGCCACTGTGCCAATGCCGTGATCAGTGTGCACACACCAATCTGAATCATCACCTGAATTACTCCCGGAAAATTCACTTTGCCTTTTCCGATCACATAATCAACTGCATGTCCTGTCAGCTTTGGAATATATAATGTAAGCGCAACGGACACAGTCGCAAGCAGAATTGAAAATACGAGAAAAATTCTGTATCTTCCAAGTCGGCAGATTACTTCTTTCAATGTTGCCGCCTGACTTTTCTGTTTTTTCTCACTATTTGTCTTTCTTTTATCAGCCATTGACTACCGCCTCCTTTGGAAATTGTGAATAATAGATTTCCTGATAGACCGGACAATCCTTCAGCAGTTCTTCATGTGTTCCGATTCCTGCCATTGCTCCATCATCCAACACAATGATCTGGTCTGCATACTGAATAGATGCTGCTCTCTGAGATACGATAAATACGGTCGGCTGGTTTTTCATCTCTTTGATCGACTTACGAAGTGCCGCATCTGTAGCAAAATCCAGCGCTGATGCACTGTCATCAAGAATCAGAATCTCCGGTTTTCGAACCAGTGCGCGCGCAATCGTCATTCTCTGTTTCTGACCTCCGGAAAGGTTTCTTCCTCCCTGTTCAATCTGAAATTCTAATCCACCTTGTTTCGTATCAACAAATTCTCTTGCCTGAGAAATGTCCAATGCTTCATACATTTCCTGCTCTGTTGCATCTTCCTTTCCCCAGCGGAGATTGTCGGCAATACTCCCTTTGAAAAGCACTGCTTTCTGAAGAACGACACCGATATGTTCTCTCAGATTCTCTGTCTGATATTCTTTGATATCACGTCCATTGATCTTCACTGTACCGTCTGTTGCGTCATAAAATCTCGGAATCAGATTCACAAGAGACGATTTCCCTGAACCTGTTCCCCCGATGATTCCTATCGTCTGTCCCTTCTCGGCACAGAAATTTATATCAGATAAGGATGTATCTGAAGTTCCTTTATAGGTCAAAGATACATGAGAGAATTCTACGACGGGAATTTTATTTTTCAAATCCCGATCTGCTTCGGAAAAATTGCTCTTCCATCTTACATCTCCCTCATTCATATCTGGTTTCACAGCAAGCACACTCTCCACACGGTTCAGACATGCTGCTGCCTTCGTCACGGAAATGATCAGGTTCGCTAACTTCACAAGTTCAACAAGAATCTGTGACATATAGTTAATAAGTGCCACAACCTGTCCCTGGGTCAGATCTCCGATATCAACACGGACTGCACCGACATAGATCAATGCTATGATTGCTCCATTTACAATAATATATGTCAGCGGATTCATCATTCCGGAAATACGTCCCACATATTTCTGTGCATCTGTAAGAATTTGATTCGCATGTTCAAACCGCTTCGTCTCATCCTCTTCTTTATTGAATGCACGGATAACTCTTGCTCCTGTCAGATTTTCCCTCGTTGCAAGAAGTACCTGATCAAGATCTGCCTGCACTTTCTTATACATCGGCATCGTCACAAGCATGATTCCAAACACAATAAGTGAAAGAAGCGGAATCGTCACAACAAATACAAGTGCTGCTTTCACATCTACTGTAAATGCCATGATCATTGCACCAAATACAATGAACGGCGAACGCAGGAACAATCGTAAAACAAGATTCACACCTGACTGGATCTGATTGATATCACTTGTCATTCGTGTGATCAATGTAGATGTTCCTAATTGGTCCATTTCCGTAAATGTAAATTTCTGGATATGTTCAAATAATCCATGTCTTATTCCCGTTCCGACTCCTGTTGCTGCCTTCGCTGCAAAATACTGTGCTGTAATGGAACAGACAAGTCCGATGATTCCCAGCGCGATCAGTACAAAACACATTTTCACAATATATGGCTTATCCTGATTTGCAATTCCCACATCAATAATTGCCGCCATTACCAACGGAACAAACAGCTCAAAAGATGCTTCCAGCATCTTAAACAGCGGAGCAAGTATTGATTCTTTCTTATATCCTTTCAGATATGCAAGCAATGTCTTCATAATACCCTCTCTTTCCTTCCTGTTGTTCTAATTGATTTGTTTTAATCTTACTCGATTATTATTTTTTAACTGTTTTTCCAATTGTTATTTTTTTAACTCTTGATAATAATCTATCTCTTATATTATCATAGAATAAAGCATACGAAAAATCTTATTTTTATATAGAAAGCATATATTTTCCATATACTTTTTTTATTCTCACGAATCAATATATATTATTTCGTGCATTGCACCCTATATTCCTACATGATATCAAATATATAATTGGAGGTTTCACATGGATTTAAAACAATTGGAATATTTTGTCACAGTAATAAATGAAGGAACTATTTCCTCAGCCGCGCGAAAATTAAATCTCTCCCAGCCGCCATTAAGTGCACAAATGAAATCTCTTGAACAGGAAATCGGTTCTCAACTCTTTTTCCGCGGACCTCGTCAGATTGAATTAACAGAAGCCGGGCGTATTCTTTATGAGCGTTCCAAGGATATTTTAGATCTTTCTTCACGTACTTTACAGGAACTTTCTGACTATCGTGAAGGAAAATCCGGCGTACTTCGAATTGGTATTGTTTCCTCTGCTCATGATCTGATGGCACAGCGCGCTTTTCGTCCATTTCATGAGCAATTTCCTGAAATTCGTTTTGAATTATATGAAAATGACACTTATCGTGTCATCGAACAACTACAATCCAAAGTTCTGGATCTTGCAATTGTACGTACCCCTTTCCAATCAGATAATTTAACCTGTTACACTTTGGTTAAAGAGCACTTGCTTGCTGTCGGAAATAAAAAATATTTTTCTTCCGATACTTCTTATAATACAAAACATACGCTTTCCACGGATAGAAAAATAGCTACCGCTGAACCCGACCAAAATGTAACAATCTCTCTTAAAGAGTTAGCAGAACATCCCCTGATTGTCTACCATCGCTGGCTTCCTGTTTTAGACCAACATTTTGAAACACTTAAACTGCAGCCAAACTATTTATGTATCAACCATGATTCCCGTACAGGAACTGCATGGGCGAAAGCCGGAATGGGAATTGCAATTCTCCCTGCGTCAGCTGCTGAATCACTCACATCCAAAAATATCATTAAAAAATTGATCACCGACCCGGTCATCACCTCTGATATCTGTATTCTCCATCATCCTGACGGTTATCTTTCAAAAATCGGAACATCTTTTCTTATGCACATGATGAATTATTTTGGAATTTCTCACTGATTGCTACGCACAAAAAGAGTCTGGCAAATACCAGACTCTCTTAAATCATTCTTATTATAGACTATCTATCCAACCCGATTCTTTCTACCTGTCTTCCGATACGCATTGCTTTGGCATATGCCATGAGACGTTCTTCATTCTTCTTATCGTATCTTCTGTAGTTCTCAATAACAAGTTCAAAGATATCTTTATCAATGTCTTCACGGAAACGAATGCAATCGCACACGCTTCTGTCAATTCCATATACATTGTAAGAACCGTACTTTGTATCAAACACATGCTTCTCATCCTCAAAAGCCTGCTCTGAGAAGTAATGTCTGCTGACTTCAAAATTCATCTTCATCTTGTGACGGTCACTTCTTCTTGTTGCAATCGAAAGGATCTCCGGCTCTTTATCGATCAGACCCATGTAATAACATGCACTGTCTGCGCAGATTACCGCTTTTCTATTTACTCGCGCCACTTCCACTGCTTTATAATCTTCCGGTTTGGAAAACTTTGGACTAATGATCCAATAATGTCCATGTGCTACCTTTTCAAGCTTTCCTTCTGCTGTCAACAGACCAATCTGACGATTTGTAAGTCCTTCCTTCATCAAATCTTCTGTATCAATATAACCTTTGTATTTGTCTGCAATATGTTTCACTTTGTCATAGATAATCTGACGCATAATTCTTTTCCTCGCTTAACTCGTGTATTACTAGAAACTGTAAGAAATGTTTACGGGCTGCTGTGAGCAGCAACACCTGTGATTCTTTTAAGTCTCTCGTATTGTATCATCTATCAAAGCGGTTGACAATAGGTAAGACGCTGATTTTTCAGTCCGATACCTCTATCTCTTTTATTAAAAATTCATTCCCACGAAGCAGATAGGTATTTTCACTTCCACAGTACGGACAGATTTTCCCATGTTCTACCGTTGGATATTCTTTCTGGCATTCCTCACAAAATGTTACTGCTTCTATCTGCTCGATTTTCAGTTCGGCTTCTTCCATAAGCGGTTCTTTCTTCTTCGCCCAATTCCAGCAATCAGTCAGATAATCATGTAGAATTCCTGACACTTCCCCAATCTCCAGTGTCACGGAAGAAACCTTCTCCACATGATTTTTTTCCGCAACCTTCTTTACATCTTTTACAACATAAAAGACAACACCTAATTCGTGCATTTTCCTTCCTCTCAATTTATATTTTTTCAACTATATCCTGAAGCAATCCAATCAACTCTTTTGCGTTCACAGGTTTAAAGATACACTCATTCATACCTGCCAACTCACACTGATGTATACTTTCGGTAGACGCTTGTGCTGTCATTGCCAAAATCGGAATCTCAGCTGAATCTGCCCTTTTGTCTGCCATGGATCGGATCTTTCGTGACGCCTCTTTTCCATCCATCTCCGGCATCATGATATCCATAAGAACAGCATCATATTCTCTCAGACCCGACTGTTTAAATAGTTCCACAGCTTCCTGTCCATTCCATGCCTTTATCACCTGTGCACCAGCTTCTTCCAGATAAAACTCTGCAATCTCCATATTGATCTCATTATCTTCAGCAAGAAGAATATGATATCCTCTGAGTGGTTTATCTTCTTTCAGATCCTGTTTTGTTCCCTGTACACATTCTCCACTCTGACTTTCCTTTTCCGGCTGAACTACTGGAAAACTCAAATAAAAACGAAACTCCGTTCCAACGCCGGGCGTACTGCTCACCTGGATTGTTCCGCCCATCTTTTCGACCAGTCCTTTTACAATTGACATTCCCAGCCCCGTTCCTCTGTACTGCGTTCTTGCATCATTTATTTCCTGTGTAAAAGGCTTAAACAATTCTTCTTTTATATATTCTTTGCTCATCCCTACACCTGTATCCGTAATACGAAATTCGAATGCCGCACACATCCCATCAAAAGAGAGTTCTTTTACATAAGTGTCTATCCTTCCTCCACGCTTATTATATTTGATTGCATTACTGAACAGATTCAGCATAATTCTTCTGATCTGCAGCGTATCTCCGATCAGCGTCGTATGATCCATCTTTTCCCGATGGCTTTCATAGCTGATTTCCATCGCTTCTACCTGTGCACTGACCACAACTTCTACCTGATCTATCAACGCATTCAAATCAAACGTATCATTCTGCAATTCTAAATGTCCTGACTCGATTTTACTCATATCAAGTACATCATTGACCAGTTCACTCAAATGTTGGACAGACAGATCGATTTTATCAACACACTCTTCTATCTTTTCCTGATCTTTATAATTCTTACGAATCATCTGGATCATTCCGAGAACGCCATTGATCGGTGTACGGATATCATGACTCATCCGGTTCATGAATTCTGTCTTCGCACGGCTCTCGAGATCCGCTTTTTCGTATGCGACCTGCAGACGTTCTCTTTCTCTGTCCTCCTGCTCATGGAACTCTGAAATATCCTTGAACAAAATAATTGCACTAATCATAGTACTTGTCTGCTTTGTTCTGCTTTCATAAAACATCTCCTGCGACATCAGAACTGTCTCCTGCCACCAGCGTCTGCTTCCATTACTTTGCTCTACCTGATATTCCACAGTCACCTGCTTTTCACCTGCTTTAAAACGTTCGATCAGCTGTGCCGGATTTTCTGTGATACGATAATTTTCTCTCGTCTCTTTTGTCACGAACCGCTGATAGGTCTTACAGTACGTATCATAAGGACATGGACGTTTTATGTCTGGGATCTGCCTGTTTTCCCTGTTGTGCCAAAATATCTTTTCCAATAAATTCTGTGTCAGATTTACACTCAGAATTATTTCTGCTGTATCCATCAATGCTTCTATATAGTTTCCATTTTCCAAAATGGATTGCGTCAGCTGTTCATAGAACTGTGTCAGTTGTTTTTTCTCATTTACGATCAACTCGTCCCTGTCCTGATAAACATCAAACCCAACAAGAAAATGATGCAGATTTCCATTTTCAGCAAAGTCAGGCAGTAAAAGTGTGATCCGGCCACGCAAAGCTCTGTCACCCTCTTTGTGACAATAAAAATATTCCTCTACCTGATGTTCCTCCGTCAGGGTTTCCCGGATTTCCGACAGCTGAAGTTTCTCCCAGAGTTCCCTGCGTTTCTCTTCCTCCGCCAGCTCCTGTATAATCTGCTCTACTGCACCGGAATAATTTCCATCATCTGCAAGGAAAAATTCTGAGCTTGCACGAAGAACAACATACTGATCCAGAATCGCATCACAGTACAGACAATCTGTAAAATGAAATCCTTTTTCTTTTACAGATTGTAACAGCCTTCTCCTAAGTCTCCGCTTGTCAGCTGCTTCTTTCATCTTCGCCTGATTCTTGTCTACATACATATTCTTATCCGCATATCGGAACAAGTCTTTCATATTATTTCCCGGAAAATCTGTAGACAATGCATATCCCACTGCATAGCTAAGTGGCATATCCGGGTGATTCTTTGAATAACGCTCTGTCTGTTTCCGTATCATCTGCAGACAGTCTTTCACCTGCTTATGATCCACCTGCTTTAATACTGCAATAAACTCGTCTCCTCCGTCTCTTCCGACAAAATATTTCTCCGGAAGTGCTGCCCGCAGTTGTTCTGCAAATGATCTGATATATTGATCGCCTCTTTCATGTCCCTGCCGGTTATTAATAACCCTCAGATTATTTAAATCAAACACCATTACCGCTGTTGGTTCCCTGTCCGTAAGCGGCTCCACAGATCCCAGAATCTCCTCGCACTTATTCTTATTCGGAAGTCCTGTTGCCTCATCCAGATAAACCTTCTGACGAAGCACACGGTTTTGTGCCGCGTACCGCAACGCCTTGAAAAGCTCATATCCAAACAGACACACAATTCCAATAATATCCACGACAACAATTTTCTCCAGACGATTCAATAAAGATGCCAGCTTCTGCGAATAACTTTCCGCAAGCCCTGTTGTCTCATCACAGATTGTAAAAAATGTTTCACTTTTATTTATAATCTGTGTATTTTCATATCCTTCTTCTCGAGCCTTATAGATTTCTTCCTTTAGTTGTTCAAAAAATTGTTCCTGCACTTCCATCTTATCCTGAAATGCTTTATCATCCAGACGGATAAGGTTCAGTTCATCGCTGCCATGACGTAATCCATCAATATAAGTATCGACTTTCCTGATCATTTCATCCTGCGGTTCCTTTGCATTTTCCAGTTTGATGATCTGCTGCGTCTTTCCACGCACAAGTCCGGCATAATTCACTACACGAGCCGTCCCCTGCATATCGCTGACCAATACCATAATTCCAAAGAATAATGCAATCAGAATACATGTAAGAAGCGTCATGAAAATACGCAGAATCCGTCTAAGTTTCTTCTCTTTTTCTTTCATATCTATAACCTTACATTTCTTTTTTTTAATACTTTATTTAAAGATTATAACAGAATCTCCTTTGTTTTCCCATAATAAAATACATCACTAGAGGATTTTTAAAAATGGTGTAATACTTGCTATCTGTTTTGGAAAATGTGATACTATAAATTATAGTCACACTTAGTTTTCGTAACAAACGGAGGGACCCTCTATGATAAACTAGACAAAACAAATATTGGAAGAATCTCTGAAAAAATTAATGCTTCAAAAGCCGCTCGATAAGACAACCATCCACGGAAGCCTTACGCATTCAATTGAAAATTTCGCAGCACTTCCTAAAAAAGAAAATTCATAACACAAATATACTAAACCTATACTTTACAAAAAGAGGCAAATGATAACTTTTTAATCACTTGCCTCTTTTTGTAAATTGAAAATCTTCAAAAATGTCCATACTATAGCTATAACAACTATACTTCATATCTCAAAACGAGACATGAATACGTTTTCTCAGAAAGGTGGTTTTATTATGTCAAATAAGAAATCTAAACTTGGTGTAATCTCTGCAGTGGCAGCAGGAACAGGAACTGCAATTTATCTCGCACAGAAGGCAAAAAAAGAATCCGGTAATTCTATTTTTAAGAAGAGTACTATTGCCGATTCTTCCGTTCCGAATAACTATCGTAACACAGAACGTGGAAAATATGACCGCAATAGCAAAGGCATTTATTATTCAAACGGAAACTACGAAGCATTTGCACATCCGGAGAAACCGGAAGGTGTAGATCAGAAAAATGCTTACATCGTAGGAAGCGGACTTGCCTCTCTGGCAGCGGCATGTTTCCTTGTCCGTGATGCACAGATGCCTGGATGCCAGATCCACATTTTAGAAGCAATGGATATTGCCGGTGGTGCATGTGATGGAATCTATGATACTTCCCGAGGTTATGTAATGCGCGGTGGACGTGAGATGGAAAATCATTTCGAATGTCTGTGGGATCTCTTCCGCAGCATTCCATCCATCGAGACACCTGGTGTTTCTGTACTTGATGAATATTACTGGCTCAATAAACATGACCCGAACTATTCGCTTTGCCGTGCAACTGTAAATCGTGGCAAAGACGCACATACAGACGGAAAATTCAACCTCAGTCAGAAGGGCTGTATGGAAATCATGAAACTCTTCATGACAAAAGACGAAGATCTCTACGATAAAACCATCGAAGATGTTTTTGACGAAGAAGTATTTGATTCTACTTTCTGGCTCTATTGGAGAACAATGTTTGCATTTGAAAACTGGCACAGTGCTTTGGAAATGAAATTATATTTCCAAAGATTTATCCACCATATTGCCGGACTGCCTGATTTCAGTGCATTGAAATTCACAAAATATAATCAATATGAATCTCTGATCCTTCCTATGCAAAAGTATTTGGAGGCTGCTGGTGTTGACTTCCAGTTCAGTACAGAGGTTACA
>OGDP01000924.1_pt1 | contig 22454 bp, 27 predicted proteins | sample 1570441 | NCBI WGS metagenome assembly OGDP01 (sample SAMEA2581961, study PRJEB24529) | metagenome | biome: Human gut stool | place: China | collected 2011
ACGCTGGAACAGAAAGTAAAAGTGAAACGGAAAAACTGCTCCGTCAGGCAATGGATGATTACGAAAGCAAGAAATTTGTCGCAAAGACAGATAATCTTACTGTAGGAGAACTTCTTGATATGTGGGCGGAAGAAGAACTGAAAGTCGGAACACTCAGCAATGGTACAGTGGAAAATTATCTTGGTGCAATCCGTTGTATCAAGAAACATCCAATTGCAGAACGCAAATTAAAAACTGTTACTGCTGAACATTTACAGGCATTTCTCGATCTGCTTACATTCGGTGGGGAATTTCCAGATGGAAAAGAGAGAAAAGGATACAGCAAAGATTACATCCATTCCTTTTCAGCAGTATTACAGCAGGCTTTCCGGTTTGCAGTATTTCCCAAACAGTTGATTGCTTTTAATCCCATGCAGTATATTAAGCTGAAAAAACAGGCAGAGGATGTGGATTTATTCTCCGATGATAAAGTAGAAGAAGGCATACAGCCTATTTCACATGAAGATTATGAGAGACTGATAGAATACCTCAAAGTAAAGAATCCACCTGCAATCCTGCCAATCCAGATCGCATACTATGCGGGACTTCGTATCGGTGAAGTTTGCGGATTGACATGGCAGGACATCAATCTTGAAGAACAATGCCTGACCATTAAAAGAAGTATCCGCTATGATGGCACAAAGCATAAAAACATCATCGGACCGACCAAGCGAAAGAAAGTAAGGATTGTTGATTTTGGTAATACTCTGACCGAATTACTGAAAACCGCCAGAAAAGAACAGCTTAAAAGCCGGATGCAGTATGGTGAACTTTACCACCGCAATTTCTACAAGGAAGTACAGGACAAAAACAGAGTGTATTATGAATATTATCATCTGGACGGAACCGAAGAAATCCCGACAGATTACAAGGAAATTTCCTTTGTCTGCTTGAGACCAGACGGATGTCTGGAACTTCCAAGCACACTCAGCATTGCCTGCCGGTCAGTTGCGAAACGACTGGACGGATTTGAGAATTTCCATTTCCACCAGTTGCGACACACCTACACAAGCAACCTCCTCTCAAACGGAGCTGCCCCAAAAGATGTGCAGGAACTGTTAGGACACTCTGATGTCAGTACCACAATGAATGTCTATGCCCACTCTACAAGAAAAGCAAAACGGAACTCCGCCAGACTTCTTGATAAAGTAGCAGGCAACGACTAAATAAAAATTCCCTTATTTCCCTTGCGGATTCCTCATAAGGGCAAAAATAAGGGAAAATACATATCATTTCACTATCTAATGGGCTGGAAAGCTCGTAAAATAAGGAAAGTTCAGGAAATCTCTCCACAAATCCCGATTTTCTTAATTCTACAAACTGTTGTTTCTCTGTTTCTTGCCTCGTTTGTCTATGATAATATTATCACACCCTAAAATAGAAAAAAAGAGGCAGAATATTAGTCTTTTGTTAGTTTTATATGTAATTTTATTAGTTTTTTACGTATGGTAACTACTCTGCATTTTCTATGTAGTTCTACATACTGGAATATGCAAATGTATCTCTCCTCTTTTCTTTATACACGTACTGTTTTCTTTATTTTGATTTGAACCATTTTAGTTAAATTATCTGGTTTATCATCTACAATATCGCACCAGCCATTCTTTTGTAATTCTTCATAAAAACTGGTTTTTAATGTACTTTCTGAAAAAATTCCTCTATTAAGTTTATTTTCCATTTTTAACTTTATCTTTTCAAACATTTTTCATATCTCCATATTCTCTATTTCATGTAGAATACTCTGTATATCATCAATTGATATATCGTTTACTGAACTATTTCTCTTTAGGCATTCAACTAACATACTATATTTATTTTTTATAGTTTCATTTTTAAAATCTTTGTAAAACATTCTTACTTTTGACAATTTGATTAAATCGTCTTGAAAGATAACTTTTTCAAATTTCTTTATATGTTTTAGTTGCAACAATGAGGTTATATAATAATATCCAGCCCTTATAACATAATACTTTTCATTCTCAAAAAGACATTTATTAAATTCTTGCTTTTCCGTTGTAATTTTATCTTCAAATCTTCTTATCAAAAAGTCCCTATCATATAAATGGTTTTGTGTAATATTTTTCAGCCATGAAAAATACCCTTGATGTCCCTTAAGAAGTTTACCATTTACTATAACACTATTTTCATAAGGCATCCCAGCAGTTGCAGCATACAGAAATGAAAGATAATCTCTGTAAACAATATCAACATCAAACATATTTCCTTTTGATGATACATCATCTAATCCGTTAGTCCCTTTATTATGCAAATATCTCCTTCCTTCTTTTGGAAAACCTAACATCAATACAATAAAGTCATAGTCTTGTGGCAATTGATTATTTGCATCAACAGAGGAACCATATTGAATTAACAAATAATCCGAGTATTCAGGGAAATTCCTTTTCATTGTATCTTTAATTTGCAGTGACTTATCTAACTCTTCTATCATATTTAAATCATTAAAATTATTTGTCTTTAATAACTCATTTAATTCTTTAGGCTTTTTTATTACATAGGATACAACTCTTACTACTATTCCTAAAATAACTGTTGCAACTATACCTGATATTATTGAATCTCTATTACTAGATAACCATACTCCTATTGCTTTCATTAAAATAATAAAGTCGTTTATAACTTCTTGCATTTTACTTCTCCCTTGATAAATTCATGAATAAATTAGTATAAATAATCCCAAACCATTATCAAACAAAATCTCATCTGCAAATTCCGATTTCTCTTTCTAATCAACTACACGCCAACTTCTTTAAAATTTTAACATTATATTTAAGCTCATTCAAAGAACTCAAATAAACACACATGTGGAATCTTCAAATTAAGTTTGTTTATTTGAAATTGCAATATAACTGCATATAGAAATCAGGAAACTTATACAATACAAAACAACCGCTCCTAAACTAAACAATATTTCTCCAAGATAAGTTAGTCCTGGCATAAATCCATATCTAGGTAAATCATTATAGTAAATCATCAGTCCTATGGATATAAGCAGCGGAACTAGTTCTGCCGAAAACAATATCCGCCAAAGCTTTTTTGTTTTCTTGCGAATGGATATCACAAATAATATTATTTGAAATATTAAAATCACTATATATGTAATCAGTAGGAACAGTGCCATTACTATTTTCCTCCGTAAATTCCGATTGATCTAAGTATTCTCAGTTACACCTTCTTGCCCTTCGGACAAGAAGTATCCCTCGCTCAAAGAGCTCGGTCAATTTTGATTTTCCCATACATATACTGCCTTTATAGTATAAGAACTGTTATCATGTCTTTTTAAGCACTAAATTTTTAATCCTTCTCTTAAAGTAATCCCATATTTATCCAAAAGAAGTGCTTCAAGCTCTGCCCTTCCTTTTTTACCTAAATTTCTTACCCTTAATAAATCACATCTGGAACAGAGAACCAATTCTTTTAACGAATTTATCCCGGAACGCCTGAGTGCATTCTCGACTCTGACACTAAATCCTATCTCATGTAAGGGTACATCTTTCACCTTAAATAATTCATCGGATATCCCTTTAGTTTTAAGTGTTCCGGCTTAAAATTATACTTTTCATGTGCATCTTTCGTATCCTTTACATATGAACCTCCGTTTTTTGGCTCATCTTTTCCCGGAACAATTACCTTATAGTAAGTCACATCTGTAAGCACCGACATATACTTCTGTCTCAACCTCTGTTAATGAAAGTCCAATGGCATCATTAAGAAGTTACAGATTTTCTTTATCTGATAACCATTTAGAAAAATCATACTGTTCGTGCTCCAAAAGCTTTCTTATATCAACTTCAACAAGTTTTCACATTTTAGCAATTGCCATTTCATTATCTCCAATACACTACATAATCATTTAACTTTTATATTGTAACACATTTTATATAATTTCCATCAATTTTTATGTACTGGCAGCACATAATTCTAATCTTTTATCAGCCTCATTAATATCATCAATATTTGACTTTAAAATATACCCATTTAACAATTTATTACTGGAAACTGAGCAATAAATCTGACTGATAAATAATAAGGAAGAAATTATGGATAAATATAATAATCTTAATACCTGCAATGTTTTATATAACCGCCCATCGCAGCTAGATAAAACATATGCTTCAGAAAATATTAATAATGATAACAGGTTAGCTTATAAGTTAAAGCTCTTACAATTATCTCCAGCATTCTTACGTGAGGGTGCGTATGAATATTTCAAGACAGCGGTTGAGAACTGTATTGATGGAAATGTCTCTGAACTTTTATGCCTTTCCATTGCACTAATGGGAGGAGCATATAAAGAACAGCTTAATTACCTTGGACTTTTTCCAATTAAAGAAGTTACCGGGAAATCCTCTGTATGCCGATGCTACATACAAAACATCAATAAAAGGACCTTTAATATTGGTACAAACATCATAGATACAATACAGGCCAAAGACTCTGAGAATAAGGGAAATCAGATATTTTACCATTTAACTGATGCTGCAAAAGAATTGTGCGTTGAAAAACTCTCTTTATTAGGAGAGCATCCTCTTAAGAAAAATATACATCTAAATGACTTATCATTAACTCACAATCATAACCTTGAACATGCTGCCGGAGTAATAGACCTGTATGCATATATCATAGGAAATCCTTACTATCCGGCTCAATTCGATTTTTCCTATGAGAACATCTGTAACATATCTGATGAAACCTACTTTGTTGCAGACGGATTAGTAACCACAATGTATAAGAACGAAACTGACAGTGTATTTAAGACAACCGATTATATTGAAGTTGATACAGGAAGTCAGGGAAGTGAAATTATAAAAGAAAAGCTCATTAATTATATACACTTTTTTAAAAAAGACACACATCTTTTTCCCCTTACCACACTCACATTTTTATAATCCGCATTTCTGCGAAAGCCACCAATGCGGCATGAAACACCTTGGCTGATTTTCGCTTTTCTTCCTTTACCAAAGGTCTGAATGAGCTGTAAAGCTTAGACAATGTCTAAATCACATCGATGAACTAGAAATGCATAAAGCTGAAATAGAACGGGAAATCTTTCGTCTCAGTGATAAGTATGAAATCATTCTCTCTCTTATTCGAACCGTACCAGGATTCGATAAGAACCCTATGACTGCTATTCAGGTGCTTTCTGAAATCGGAGGTGATATGTCTGTCTTCCCCACAGCTAAAAACCTCGTATCATGGGCTGGATGTTATCCCCGTAATGATCAAAGCAATCATTGCCATCTGTCGTATGATCCTGACCGCTATCTGGCACATGACAGATTTTATATACTGGGAAAAGTTATTGGAAAAGCTGATTAGCCTAAAAATCACCATGGCAGAGAGCGATAAGGCAATTAAAATTTCATCAATAAATGACTATCTTGAAAAGAATATTGCCTATTACAAAAATCTACTTGAAAACATGGAAGACGACCGTACTCCTGATTGGTCAACTCTCAACAATCTGTTCATTAACAGTATTAAGTGATATTATTTCTATTTTGTGAAAGGTGATTTTTATGGTAGAAAATAGATTAAAGCAAATTAGGAAAGAACGAGGTTTAAATCAGGAAGATATTGCTATTGCCACAGGGTATAGCGAAAGAACCATCAGTCGTATTGAACGATGCGATACTCCACCCTCTGCAGAATTTATGTTGCGTATATCTGCGTATCTTAATCTGCTTGTGGAAGATATCTTTTCCATAAAATAAAGATACCCCTTCCCTAATAAGAATTCTGTCTAATTAACTCAAACTTCGCATATAAATTTTAGCTATGCACCTTTAAAATTCAATATCTGGCAGTTATTCAGCCTTTATGCAGCCTGCAGTCGTATTTTCATCATAGTAGGAAGTGCATCCGGCAAATCTTGATGTATTGATCCAGAATTTTGACTGTACATTATCTCACCCTGATGCCAATGACCTGGAAAAACTGAAAGAAGCCGTTATGGATTCATCCTTCTGATAAGACCATAAAATAAGGCAGCCCCACATAGCTGAGTCTACCTTACTCTCTTTATTTAATGTTGATGCCACTGGCATATTGCTGCAGAAACTGTTTCTTTCCACATGGTCTTCCAAAATAATATCCCTGCAGATAATCAACCTTCATTTCTTTCATTTTCAGAAGCCATTCTTTTTCCTCTATGCCTTCTGCGCATATCCTGACGTTAATACTATGTACCATGGGGATGATATTTTTATATAATTCATAATCCCTGTCACTGTTCATCGCCTTGGCAGTAAAATCCCTATCCATTTTCACGTAACTTGGATTCATATCACGGATACAATGAAGATTCGAATATCCTGTTCCAAAATCATCGATCACAAAGGGAATCCCGTTCTTGTCCAGAGTTCTACGGAATTTACAGAACGAAGGTGTCATATCCATAAATCCGCTTTCTGTCATTTCAACACATAAGCATTCCGGCTGTAATGAATATTTTTGAATTACATCCAGAATATCCAGCTCCACATTATCTTGCATGATCTGAACATAGGATACATTTACATTCATCCGGAAATCAGGAATATATTTCTGCATTTCACAGCACATTGCTGCAGCTTCGTTCAAAATATATCTTCCAGCGGGAATGATTAATCCAGTCTCTTCCAATAATGGGATAAACTCCATCGGTGAAACAAACTCCCGCCCTTCTTCCGTTATCATGGAAAAACGCATCAGTGCCTCTGCTCCAATGATCTGTTCGGACTGACAGTCCACGATCGGCTGGTAGTATACTTCAAAGCCATCATAATGGTTCACAATAGCATTACGAAGTGTTGCTATGATTCTTCCTTTATGTAAAAAGACTTCATAGTCATCCTGGTCAAAAATATAGAATCCATTTTTACCCATGCTTTTTGCCTGTTTCAAGGCAAATTCAAACTTTTTGCGACATTCTTCGGTTCCCTCACAAAATGTTGCTGCATCTATAACACCAATAGAAATAGAAAATATAGCTTCATAATTTTCGTCTACTATGAAATTATGAAGTTTATCTGTAATCTTTTCTTTCAGTGCCACAGCTTCTTCTGCTGAGGAAGCTTCCAGATCCACGATCACATACTGATCCGCTACCAAATGGTAAATTCTCTGCTTGTCTGAAAGGCATTCCTTCATACAGCCGGCTACGCTTCTCAGGATATAATTACCATAACCAGCTCCCCTGGAGCTATTGATCGCTCCAAAATCATCAATTCCTACATGCATAAAAAATCCCTTGGTAATGGGTTCTTTTTGTCCACGCAGGTAAGCAAGGAATTCCGGACCGCCAAGCAGTCCTGTGACATTATCGGCTCTTCTCCTGTTGCCGGTCTCATTCAGACACCCGACCAGATACTCTGCCTTTCCCTGCTGATCAATGATCACGATACCACGGCTGTTAATCCAGACCGGCATACCTTCTTTATCAAGCCACCTGTAATGAAGATTATGTACATTTTCTCTTCCTTCGCATATATCCGCAAGATGCTTTGCAAGCATCCTGCGGTCTTCCTCATATACTACCTTCATAACTTCATTTGCAGCATCTGTCAGAACATTTTTCGACATATTAAACCGTTCCACAGCTGACTGTGAAATCTCAAAGGTATCATTCTGCAGATCAAATATATACAGGTAATCATCCATACAATCTTTAATGATCTCAAATAAGATTTCTCCTGTCTGCTCTCCAAACACTTTAAATATATCATTAATCACAACAAGAACCTTCCTTCCGACAGCTTCACTCTATTCCTGCCATTTTTCTAGAATAGCTTAAAGATATTCACGCGGTCATGCATCTTGGCTGCTCCCTCTGCCAGATTAATACTGATCGCAGTATTCTCTTCTGAGGATGCTGCATTGCCTTGTACCACACTAGACAGCTGTTCAATTCCCTGACCGATCTGTTCCAAGGACTCTGCCTGTGAGTTTGCTTTCTCCATGGTGTTCTGTGCAATCTCTGCAAAGGACTCCATATCTGCAATGATCTGATTGAATGCGTCTGCTGCTGTTCTTGTAATCGTATTGCCATTTTCGATTTCCACTAAGGTCTTATCGATCAGATCTCTTGTATTTACAGCAGATTTTGCACTGTCTGCTGCCAGCTTGCCAATCTGATCTGCCACTACTGCAAAGCCTTTTCCTGCTTCTCCTGCTCTGGCAGCTTCAATGGAAGCATTCAGGGATAACAGGTTGGTCTGGGATGCAATATCCTCGATATCTGTGATAATATTACCGATCTCCTTGGAGATTTCTGTAATGTGCTCCATTTCCATCAGCAGATCGTTCATTTTTTCTTTTTCTTCGTTCGCTTTATCTGCAGAGGCTTTTACACGTGCAGATGCGCTCTGTGTTTCCTTTGCTGTATCTTCCGCCAGATCCACGACCGTATCAATGGTGGCATTCAATTCCTCGATGACTCCTGCCTGCTCTGTTGCACCGTCCGCCAGGGATTTTGATGCATTTTCCACCTCGGATGCATTCGATGATACCTGTTCTGCCAGATTGCTGATCTCGGTCAGGGTACTGTTAAACCGTTTCAGAATATACAGCAGTGATGTCTTCAATTCCGAGAAATCGCCTAGGAAATCCGTAATATCATCACCATTTCTGGTCAGGTTACCCTGCGCTATTGCCTTTACCTCCACAGAGATCTCGCTGACATAATCTGCCAGAATACCCATGGCTTCTTTCAGATTCCTGATGGTATCGCCAAACTCATCCTCAGACTCATAGGTAAGCATTTCTACATTAGACAGTTCGCCCTTACGCAGGCTGGCAACTGCTGCATCTATCTGTTCTACCGGCTCAGTAATGGAATTGGTAATGATCCTTCCGATCAGTGTCGTCACTACAGCAATCGCAAGACCCACTGCCACGATCACGACAAATATGATGATGATGCATACATTGGCCATGGTCTTTGCCTGATCTAATTCTACCTGGAACTCGTCACGTAATATAGTTAATTTTTCAGCAAAAGCTTTATATTCTTTATACACCTCTCCGGTCATCAGCTTTGCTGCTTCCTGCTGTTTATCCTCACGGCTCAACTTCAGGATTTCATCTGAAGCAGCCCTGTATTTTTCCCATGCAGCGTTTGCTACTTTGTAATCGTCCTGTCCTTTTTGAGCATCACTGTCTGCAGTGATGATCGCATCCAGATTCGCATCGGTATCTTTGATCTGACTCTCCAGATTCCGAATTTCCTCTTCACAGGCAGTCATATCCGATGCATCTGATTCTACCAGATGCTGATACTGCTTGATTCTGTATTTCGCAGTCATTGTCTCTAAATCCTGCAGATATTCCAATGACGGAGACCAGACCTCCGTGATCTTCTCTATATTTGAACGGATCACTAATGTCGAGATCAGCGCCACCAACACTAAAAATAATGTCATAACAAGCACTGTCATTCGATATACTTTTAATTTTCCTGCAACCTTTAAGTTAGCTATACGCTTTTTAAGCTTTTCCATGATAGTTTTCCCTTTCTTTGTAAATTATTGATCTTTTATCACATTTGTTTATCCATAAACTGATATAAAATAACATACTTTATTGGAAAAATCTATAAAAAAAGTATTAAATTATTTTCTACTACATATTAATGGTTCTATTGCTAGAAACTGGTGAAAATTAATCTAAATTCTGTCTCCTGGATGAACACTTTTCACAATGCTGCTTCAAATGTTCAGAACAATGCTTTCAGATAACACTGAACTTTCAGACGAAAAAATCAATGAATTGGCGAATGCATTTATGGATGCACTTCCTACTATGATGAAGATACAACTGCAGGCTGCATAAAGGCTGAACATTGACAACTGAATAACTGCCAGATATTAAATTTTCAAGGTGCATAGCTAAAATTTATGTGCGAAGTTTGAGTAATTAATACAAATAAAGAAACAGGCAACAATTACCATACTTATTACAGGGATGGACTTGTTGTGATATATATGCTTTTCTATACATTTTAAAGAGTGTATAGTATAATAAGTAAAAGAAAATGGATGTGTGAATGTTACAGAAAAAGGGGAAAAATGAAGCAACGCGGGCGAATTTTAAAAAAGTGTATGACATATTACACTTTTTAAAAGCGTACACTTTTTCCCACTATCTGAATATTTTGGTGATACGGAGGGATAAATGATTACGAAAAATATATTAAATTCATCCGAATATAGTTTCTTAAAGACAGATGAACATCTTGGGGAAAATATAATTCTGCTTGGATTAGCTGGCAGTTATTCATATGGTACAAATAATGCTGAAAGCGACATTGATGTCAGGGGGATTACACTTAACAGAAAATCTGATCTCATAGGACTTACAGAATATGAGCAGTATGTTGACACTAATACTGACACAACAATATACACATTTAACAAAATTATCAAGCTCCTTCTTAGCTGCAACCCAAATACTATTGAGCTTTTAGGGCTAAGAAACGAGCATTATCTTTATCTTAATAATATTGGCGAAGAACTCATAAATAATAAAACACTTTTCCTATCAAAGCGTGCAGTACAATCGTTTGGCGGATATGCCGATGCACAGCTAAGAAGATTAGAAAATGCACTTGCAAGAGACTCATATCCACAGGCAGACAAAGAACAACATATATTTAACTCTGTAAAAAATACTATGTACAGATTTAACTCTGCTTATAACTCCTTTGATAAAGGGCAGCTTAATATCTATATAGACACAGCCGTTAATCCTGAATTAGACACAGAAATATTCATTGATGCTAATTTAAAGCATTATCCATTAAGAGACTATAAGGGCATGCTTAGTGAAATGACAAATGTTGTTAAAGATTATGATAAACTTGGAAAACGCAATAAGAAAAAGGATGATAAACACCTTAATAAACATGCTATGCATCTTATACGGCTTTTTATGATGGCTATAGATATTCTTGAAAAAGGTGAAATTAACACCTACAGAGAAAACGAACATGATATGCTTATGGATATCAGAAATGGAAAATATCAAAACAGCGACCACACCTTTAATAGCGCCTTTTATGATATATTGTCAGAATATGAAAAGAGTTTTCAGTATGCTGCAAATAATACATCTCTTCCTGATGAACCAGATATGAATAACGTACAGGAATATGTAATGTCTGTAAATGAAAGAGTGATAAGGTGATTTTTATGGTATAATTTACTCATTTATTAATATTTTTGTCATATCCTGTAATCTTTTTGATTATTGGCGCAATGACACATAGAATACACATAGCCCCATATTCTTCTTTATTATTATGCATTGACAATTTCAATTTATCTGAAATAAGCTATTTGTCGGTTTATGCCTGTATCTCACCATCAAATATCATATTCCAGCTCATACGGATATCATACATCAGCCTTGTAAGTGCAATACTGTCTTCCGGTGTATAAATAGCACTGGCGCTGTTTCCTGATGCTATGCATCTGCCTGCTTCACGAATCTCATATTCAAATCCATTTATATCAACCGGGCACTCGATTGTTTCCGGTTCTTTACCATCCACCTCAAGTATCAAGGTCTTTGCGTGTTGGAAATCCGGCAAAAATATACTTCCCTTTGTTCCCTCAATTCTGGCATTACGTTTTAATTCCTGTCCTATTGTCTGGACTGATTCTGCAATACATCCATCATTATATGTCAGTTTGAGACAACTGTAATCATCTGTTCCATTCTCATTAATATGTACTTTTGTGGTTTCTACATTCTGCGGATCACACCCTGTAACAATACGCAAAAATCCCAGATTGTAAATTCCAATATCCAACAGAGCACCTCCACCAAGTGCAGAGTTAAATTTACGCTCTTTTCTGGCACCCGTTGCAACAAATCCATACTGACAGGAAATATGTTTAATTTCTCCTATTGTTCCCTGAAGAAGGATATTACGCAGACGATTATACAATGGCAGAAACCATATCCATAATCCCTCCATGATAAAAATATGCTTATCCTTTGCCAGCCTGTACAACTCCTGTGCCTGTTTCTCATTTATTGTAAATGGCTTTTCACAAAGTACATGCTTACCATGCTCAAGACAAAGTCTGCAATTCTCATAATGCAGACTATTCGGTGTTGCTACATAAACAGCCTCAACATCCGGATCTTTTACCAATGCTTCGTAAGAATCATAATATCGTGGAATGTCATGCTCCCTGGCAAAAGCTTTTGCACTATCCATGTGCCGGGAGCCTACTGCTGCAAGCTGTTCATTTTCATTACTCATCTGATTTATAGTTGATGCAAATTTTTTTGCAATATTACCTGTAGCCATAATTCCCCACTTCATATCATTTTCCTCCTAATAACATAATTGCATTTCACATTCATATCTTGTTAATAATTATACACTATTTTACTACACACACCAACACAAAATACAAACTACTAGTTTATAAATCTAGACATCTAACGCGCGCCAAAAAAATTAGTGAGTGGCAAAATCTCTTTTGACATTCACATCATTATATATAATAATTCCAGCTACTATACTCAACATCTACGCAGCTTTCCCTTGCTATCAGCTTCCCCTCCAGTTCAACTTTTGTTACGCTGGTATGCTGTCCTTTTATTCTGTTTATTAACAGATATACTGCAAAGCGTGCCATTTCTTCCTTTGGAAGTGCTACGGTAGTAAGCATAGGCTTCGTAAACTGTGCCTGTTCTATATCGTCACTTGATATAACCGATATATTTATATACTTATTCTTGGACTTTGCCATAGCCTTTAATATACCAACTGCTGTAATATCATTCGCACAATATATTGCTGTTGGTTTATTCTCCATCTGCAATATCTTTTCTCCCACATCATAGCCTGCTGTTTCTGTCTGCCTTGTTTCATATATATACGAAGGATTCGGAACAATATCATGTTTCAACTCTTATTTCTTCACAATCCATAAAATATTATTTTCCCTTCCCGTTTAGAATATATCACTATTTTCTCTTGCGATAATATACAATCAATATAGTAATTATAACTTAAGTATTATTTCATCAATTGCATTTGTACATTCCTTAATTTTTTCAGCATTAACTTTTGCACTTTCCGAGTAAACTGGATAATATCTTTGTTTCATTGAAGATAACAATCTACCTAAATGAGAACATACCACACCCGCAGTATTGAAATCTCTTAATGGTTTCGAATAATACTCAATAAATTTCTCTTTATTATCTATAATTTCTGTTGCTTCAACAAAATATTCTGGATTATCCTTATAAATTTTATATAAAGATGTAGATGTTGCATCTGATAATGTCTTAAACGCTGTAGCACTACCTTTAAATTGAGTTAAACGATTTCCTATTAATAAATGAATCTTTGGTACTTGAATTCCTTGTTCCTGCGCCATTTTTGCATATGTCCAAGATCCATAAATTGGATGTGGGGGATTTGTTCCATGCAACAATGCTACCATTGCCGAAGCTGCTGTCTTAGATGAATCATCTGCATTTATAGGGGTCAATAGTCTTTGCGCTGCTGAAATAGCAATTTGAGTATAAATGCTAAAACTTGGATTTGTATCAATAAAAATCATCCATTCTTTTTCTGAATTTGTAATTTTTACAATAAAATTTTTTATTATTTCTTGAATCCACTTCCATGGTTGAGCCCCTGGCGTTAAAGCTTTTGCAGATGCAGCTTCATTAATTGCCGGAGCCATTGGCTCTAAATTTCCATCTCCACATAATAAATATAAGTTTGTTGGTGTATTTTTATTATACTCTGATACATTTACAACAAATTTATATGGATCTGGCAACTCTGCCCCACGACCATTCGTAATAACAGTACTTAAGTATCCAACAACAGAATGTGGTGTTGCCTCCTTACAAAAATTATTAATATTATCTTCGCCAATTGAACCTCCACCAAGTAACATCATACTTGAATTAGCTTGTGGACATAAATCTATAACTAAAACATTCTGTTCCGGATGAAGTTCTGCATATCTCATAGATAAATGAAATGTAATGGTACTTTTCCCTACACCTCCCTTATTATTCCATAAAGCTTAACTATGAATTAAACTCATATAAATTTCTCCTTTTTTACTCTTTCTTTATATTTCAAATTTATGTCATTTATTTATACAAAATTTTCATTTAAACTCATATTTTACTACACTTCTACATTATCTTTTATCTCATCACAATATCTATCAGCTATATATTCTGCCGACTCTGCCCACAATCCATTTTCCGTTTCCTGCAATGTCTTGTATGTTTCAGACTTATAAAATCTTAACGCCGCTTCCTCAAAACTTATGTTAAAATGTTCCTGCAATAATTTTAATACATCTCTGATTTGTATACAGACATTCATTGTAATATCTTTTCCATTAAAACTATATATCATTTCTGACATAAGAATCCCTCCTCACTAAATGCAAATATTGTAATGCTTTTTCTGTGTGAAATGATACTTGATTATTAACTTTATTATATCGTAATCTCTCCACTGCCTCTGATGCTGTTAAAATATTTGCTATATATAACTGAACAGTTTCCATTGTATTATCATCCGCAACAGGTCCAATTACCACATCATACTTATGCTGTAATCCACCTTTACTTCTATTTTCTTTAATAAATTCTAACCATTCCTCACTTAACGTATCAAATCTTTTTACATTTAATACAGAATTTTCTTCAAATAAATATTCATAAATAAAATAATTTTTCTTTTTTTCTCTTAATGAAAGCCTATAGCCCCATTCCTTTGACTGTGATTTCAAAATTGTAGTATAAAAACCTTTTCCAAAGTCTCTTCTATTATGAGATTTATTAAGTTCTATATTTTCAAATTCATAGCAGCTTCCATGATAAACTACTAATTCTTTTGAATTTTCCATTATAATTTTTTCTACATACTGTAATACTTCTTCAAAACTTATTTGATGAAGATATTCATGTTGTATAATCATCTTTTCAAAAACCTGATTTTTATGAAATAATTCAACTACATCATTTCCTGAAATATTATATTTTCTGGCATATGATTCCATCGCCTGAACAGATAACATCTCACAATCTGTCTGCACACTCATCCTTTTATTACTCCCTTTTTATGAAAATGTTCACACTCTTTTTTTATATTTTATTATAAACACATTCTATATAACTACGCAATAAAATTATTTCACCAAAACAAAAAGACAGTTGCATAGCTGATAACTCTATTTTTTCAATCTTGTAACGTGGAAATTGCAACATTCATCCCCCTGCGCCAGCGTTTTGGTGCGGTGTAATTGTCCGCCCTTAAATGTGTTTTTTATATATTCTCTTCTTTCATTCTCACTGGAAACTTCTATATCTGGTGCTCCCATATTTTTCTCCATTTCCGTTCATATTTTTCTTAATAAATTGGGTTCTTTTACCCACATACTCAATCAAGCATAATAAAAATAATATTTTGACATTGCTTTTATATTACCTTACCTGAATTAGCTCTGTATTCTTCATTTATCTGGCGAAGCTCTTTCTCTCCATTAATATATGGCTCATAAAATGTGTCCACGCTGCCGCCGCCAAGGTTATCACAGCCATTACAGAAATCACACGCACCACCGCACTGATTAAGCCCCTCCTGCACAATACGGATACGTTCCTCTTTTTTTGTATCTTTTATCAATACACTTTTTATTTCCATTTTGAAACCATCCTTTCCTGCTGCAACTCTATTTTTAAGTCATTATTTTAAATTAGCTAATTTATAGCTATCACTTTATTTTTGAAACATTTTTTTAAGTCCTAATTTTATATTTATAATTATAAATGAATAAATCTCAGAAATTATATAATTCATTTTGTCTATGCTACAAAGCCTTACCTTCTATTATTTATTTAAAATTCTCTACGTCACAAAGTTTTATCTTTTGTTACTTATTTAAAATTATTTGCGTCACAAACAAAAAACTTATTGGGATATTTTCTTTATTTACTCATTTATAGTTTACAATATAATTTAAAGGTTTATTATAACACTTGAAATTATATAACCTCCAGACTATTGTCACCATTTTCCAGACCAAGTATTCCCCTAATAGAATTCTCCACCATATCAGACACCGCCTGCTCAGTATAAAATGCCATATGAGGTGAGAGTATCACATTTGGAAAGCTCTTTAAAATTGCCATATTATCATTGTCAAGCTTCTGCGTTTCCTTATTGAGATAATACAATCCAGCTTCACCCTCAAAAGTATCAAGCGCAGCAAATCCGACCTTTCCACTCTTTAATGATGCTATAAGTGCTTGCGTATCTACTATAGGTCCTCTTGCTGTGTTAACTATTATAACTCCATCTTTCATTTTCTCAAATGCTGTTTCATCAATAAGATGTGTATTTTCAGCATTTCCCGGAACGTGCAATGTTATAATGTCCGAATTTTTCAAAAGTTCATCTAAACTTACATACTCTGCATACTTCTTTACTTCTTCATCCTCATAACAGGAATATGCCAATATACGGCATCCAAAGCCAGATAAATGCTTAACAACCGTCTTACCTATATTACCTGTTCCTATTACACCAACTGTTGACGTTGATAATTCTTTTCCAACTTTACCTTTTAATGAGTAGTCTTGACAATCCGCCTTTTTCATTATCCAAGGCATATTGCGGCACGCCATAAGCATTAACATAATTGTGTAATTAGCAACACTGTTTGGCGAATATACTACGTGGGCAGCTTTCATACCAATTGAATGTGCATACTCAATATCAATATGCTCATAGCCTATGCTTCTCGTTGATATATACTTAACGCCCTCATTATGAAGTGCATCAAGTATTTCCGGATACATTGGATTGGTTATAATTGATATCGCATCATATCCTTTCGCCAGTCCGATATTATCCATTGACGGATAATCTGATGTAAATGCATACTCAAATGAATACTGCTTTGCAAATTTTTCAACATATTTCTGCTCGTCATATTCTCTAAGGGCATAAAAAAATATTTTCATAATAATCCTCTTTTCTGCGTATATTTTTTTGCATATCAAGTTTGTGGCAAGTGCGCTCATACACAAACTTTGCGTGTAAAAAATCTATTTTCACACTGCTGCACTTTTGTTTCTGCCTGCAAATGATTTTATTTTTAATCCTTTGTTTTTAACTATTAATAATAAGTTCTTAGTTCATAATTTTTAAGTATTAACCATTAATTTAATACTTAATTTTCAATTTTTAGTCTAATACTTAACACATTTTTTAGTATAGCACTATTTATTCTAGTATGCAATATATTGCATTTTTTAATCTTTTATTATTCTTTTACTTTCTGCCTCATATACTATCCACTATTAAATATCGTAAAATTTATAATAAACAGTATATAACAGTTGACAACTGTTGTATACTGTTATATACTGTTTATTGTAAAGGAGAACCATAATATGCATATTATTTTAAATCACTCTTCAATGATTCCAATATATGAACAGCTAATGGAACAGATTAAAACTGGAATAATTAACTCTGATATAAAAGAGAATGAAGCACTTCCATCTGTAAGGACGCTTGCAGGTGAGCTTCGCATAAGCGCCCTTACTGTTAAAAAAGCCTATGATGGGCTTGAAGCAGACGGATTTGTAACAACAGTTCACGGAAAAGGAACATATGTAACAGCTACTGATAAACAGGTAGCTATTGAAGCAAGACGAAAGGCAGTAGAAGATGATTTCATAAAAGTAATTGATAAAGCTAAGTCAATAGGTATGAATGATACTGAAATAATTGAAATTGTTAATCTGCTGATAGGTAATAATTAAATGATTACATTTGAAAATGTCAAAAAAGCTTATAAAAATTATAATTTTGATATTCCATTTATGAATATTCCACAAGGTGTAATTACAGGACTTGTAGGTAAAAACGGAGCTGGTAAAAGCACAGCTATAGGATTAATAACAGGACTTATAAAACCTGACAGCGGTACTGTAAAAACCTTTGGAATTCCAGCAGAAAAACTGACTCCTTCAGATAAGTTAAATCTTGGAGTTTTCTTAGATAATTCGGGATTTAGTACACAGTTAAACGTGTCAGATATTGAACATATATTAAAACATATGTATCCGGAATTTGAAAGAGAATATTTCAATAAAAAATGTATTGAACTCAACATTCCTAAAAATAAAAAAATTGCAGAATTTTCATCGGGAATGAAAGTAAAACTTAAAATTCTTGTTGCAATAACACATAAAGCCAGACTTCTTATATTAGATGAACCAACAACCGGACTTGATGTAGAAGCCAGAAATGAAGTTTTAGATATGTTGCGGCAATATGTTTCATTTGATGATACACGCTCGATATTAATCACATCCCATATATCATCTGATTTGGAAAATTTATGTGATGATATTTACCTTATCCATAATGGCAGGATTATATTACATGAGGATACCGATGCAATAGTAGAACAATATGGTGTACTTAAAGTAAATGAGGAGCAGTTTAGAGAGCTGGATAAAAGTTACATTTTAAATAGCCTGAAAGAAAATTATAGCTATGCATGTTTTGTAAAAAGCAAAGCATTTTATAAAGAAAATTATCCCGGAATTGTTGTCGAAAATGGCGGTATAGACGAATTAATTCTTATGATGACTGGAGGTTATAAATAATGGCAGGATTATTTGAAAAAGATATAAGAATATTAATGCAAAGAAAGAAAGCTCTTTTACTATTCCTTGCACTATCTGTATTTATTGGATATTCACAGGATGGTACATTTATTCTGTCATATCTACCTATGCTTATGATAATTGTTATGATAGGAACCATATCATATGATGAATATGATAACGGCTACCGCTTTTTAATGACTCTTCCTATCGACTCGAAAGTATATGTGAGTGAAAAATATATATTCTGTATAGCTGGAACTCTTGTTTCATGTATAGCTGCTACTTTGATATATCTGACCTCACAGGCATTAAAAGGTATAAATGTTAATATTGAATCAAGCATATCTGACATTCTTGCAACACCACTGATAATGCTTTTATTTGTAGCTATAATACTTCCATTACAAATAAAATATGGAGCTGAAAAAAGCCGTGTAACATTGTTAGTTGTCGTCGGAATAATTGCTGCATTAATTTTCGTATTCAAAAAAATCGTCAACTTTGAAACACTAATGAATATACTTCATTATTTTGACCAGATAGCTGATTGGATTATTATATTAATAGGGATTATGTCTGTATTAATTGCGCTTTTAGTATCGTATTTAATAAGTTACAATATTATGAAGAATAAAGAATTCTAGATTGAATTGTAAATTAACATAAAACTTACTTTTCGCATTTAATTATATATAATGATATCAGGGTCAAAAGCCCCCAACTATGATACCTATGGATTGTTCCGTGCTACGCACTTCCACGTCTACGCTCCGCTTCGGTCCGTGATAAACATGTGCCACTGGCACATAGCACCCTGATATCATTATATTTCTTGAACTTTAAAATGCCAGCTCATCCATCGGAATTCTATCTTCCTCACGCACTTCGCGAAGTACTCTGCAAGGATTACCAACAGCTACCACATTGGCAGGAATACTCTTTGTGACAACACTTCCTGCACCTATCACACTTCCCTCACCAATAGTAACGCCGCCACATATTACAGAATTGGAGCCAATCCACACATCTTTTTCAATCGTAACCGGTTTTGATGTACTAATTCCTTTTGACCTCTGTTCAGGGTCAATCGAATGTCCGGCACATGCAATACCTTTTCCCTGATAGTCGGGATGAACAATTACATAATGTATCTGGGCAAGCATTGCTGTATCATCAAGAACCCTTATAAGCCCGACCAGCCTTTCGCCATCCCATACAGTAAGCACTGTAGATGAATTCATAAGTGCCCTATATAAACGCTCTGGATAGTTACCTGAAACCCAGTTTATAGATAAAAATAACTCCTGTACCTGTTCCTTTGTAAACTTCTTTTCCTCTGTGTATGTGTACATAATAATCCTCATTTCTGCGCACGTTTTTTCGCATATCAGCCTTGTGTCAAGTGCGCCAAGACACAACTCCTGTGTATAAAAAAATTTATTTTTACTATATCCTTACCTGTGATAATCACATTTCTGGCACTGTGTCATTTGATTTTCCGTATCTTCCTTATAAAAAATGTCTGACCACTGACAGATACTCTGTAAAATAGGCACAACAGAACGTCCTTTTTCTGTCAGGGAATATTCAACCCGCGGTGGAATTTCATCGTAAGATTTTCTGTCAATAATTCCAGCTTCTATCAAATCTTTTAATGTTGCCGCTAAAACTGAATCCGTAATATTATACATTTCCTTGCGTATTTCACTATAGCGAAGTCTTTCATTAGCAGATAAAACACATATAATGCGCGACTTCCACTTACCACCAAATAACATCAGTCCATATTCAAGAGGACACCGTATATCATCATCTAATTTCTTCTTATATTTAGCCATAAAAATACCCTCAAGCAATAATTATAATAAGTGTTCCAGCTAAGTAAAATATAATTCAGTCTGCATTTCTTATTGCATTTGTGATTCTGAATGGGATATTTACTTTACTTATTAATACATCTATGTTATAATACTTCAAATTTGAACTATTCATTTTTGTAGTTTTTAGTGTAAATGCTATAAAGGTTGCCTGTTTAATGTTAATACTACGAGAACCAACTATTCTATGAAATCTTAATATTAATACTATGACAACTGGTTATCTTATGAAATCTTAATATTACTATAAGGAGGACCAATAATCCTATGAACTCAGGAATTGAATTCGCGCAGAAAATCAACCTTGCATATAATTCTGTATGCAAGCCGTTTTTACACAAGCTTAATCTTCCACAGACCGCTTTCGATATTCTTATGTTTCTTGCAAATAATCCTGAATACACTACCGCAAGAGATATAGTTGAAGTAAGAAAGATTAAAGCAAATCTTGTTTCTGTCAATGTGGACAGACTTGTAGGAGATGGCTACATCATACGAAAAGAAACAGAAGGCGACCGCAGAAAAACCCAGCTTATATGCACACCTGCGGCAGACGAAATAATTAAAGAAGGACAGGCTTTACAAAAAGATTTTCTTGAACATCTTTTTGATAGTATGGACACTGCTACGAAAGAAGCTTTTTTTACGGGTATGAAACAGATTGAAAATAATCTTGATAAAATACTTGAAGACAACTAGTGTCAGTGCGCACCTGACACAAAACTATTATTACTAAAATTGTGCGCAGAAAAGAGGATATTATATGTCAATATTATTAATTATTGCTGTAACATTTTTTGCTGGTATGGGAGCCGGACTTGGTACCGGATTTGCTGGTATGAGCGCCGCTGCCGTAATCAGCCCTATGCTTATCACATTTTTAGGAATGGAGCCTTATATGGCTGTCGGTATCGCACTTTCTTCTGATGTGCTTGCCAGCGCCATATCAGCTTATACATATGGAAAAAATAAGAACCTTGACATTAAAAACGGACTTATTATGATGGTCAGTGTTCTTATATTCACAGTTGTTGGAAGCTATGTATCAAGCCTTGTTCCTTCAACAACAATGGGTAACTTCTCTGTATTTATGACATTTCTTCTTGGAATTAAATTCATCGTAAGACCTGTTATGACTACAAAGGAAGCTATGGAGAGCGTATCAGCTAAGAAACGTGCCATTCAGTCAGTTGTGTGCGGCGTATTAATTGGCTTTATATGCGGCTTCATCGGTGCTGGAGGCGGTATGATGATGTTACTTATTCTTACTTCCGTACTTGGATATGAACTTAAAACTGCTGTAGGAACAAGCGTATTTATTATGGCATTTACAGCATTTACAGGTGCTGTATCACACTTTGCGATTGGCGGAATTCCTGATATAACTGTGTGGATATTATGTATTGTATTTACATTTATATGGGCAAGAATTGCCGCTGTATTTGCAAATAAAGCCACTCCAAAGACACTCAACCGCGCAACTGGTGTTATCCTTGTCATACTTGGCATAGTTGTTATGCTTTTCTCCTGCATAAGATAGTGAACAGCTTTTTCTTTTTATCTGTTTTAGCAGTTGCAGCATATGACATACCACCAGAATTATATGTATTATTAGAACTTACTCCCGCTACTGACATACCTTATTCCTCCATATTCTTTTGTAATTATTATTAACTATAAAAATCAACTTACATCTCTAGCAACTTCTGCATTTAATAAATAAATGACACTATGTAGTAAATATTAATATATTTTAACAACCAGAACTATAGTTTTATAAAATAATATAAAATTAAAACAATCGGGTAGGAGGTAGATAATTATTTTATCTACCGACCTCCCACACCACCGTAC
>OGDP01000946.1_pt1 | contig 22060 bp, 14 predicted proteins | sample 1570441 | NCBI WGS metagenome assembly OGDP01 (sample SAMEA2581961, study PRJEB24529) | metagenome | biome: Human gut stool | place: China | collected 2011
TAGCGATTAATATATCGATGCCTCTTTCCAAGGCTTCCGTCTGGGGCTTCTGCCCTACTCCCCCGAATATCACCGTATGGCGTAATCCAGCGAAACGGCCGTAAGCGGCAAAGCTCTCTCCGATCTGGATGGCAAGCTCACGGGTAGGCGTAAGGATCAATGCCTTGATACCCCGTTTGTAACCTTTCTTCTTCTGGAGATATAACCGCTGGATAATCGGGATGGAGAAGGCCGCCGTCTTACCGGTTCCTGTCTGGGCGCAACCCAATAAATCATAACCTTGCGAAACGATGGGAATCGCTTCTGATTGTATAGGTGTTGGAGTCGTATAACCTTCTTGCACAAGAGCCTTACGTATCGGTTCTATCAAATCTAAATCTTCAAATGTCATTCTAAAATAGGGTGAGCCATCACGGCTCGTTATGTAAATAATGTGGGCAAAGGTAGTAAAACTTTATGATATAAACTATCTTTGCGCTTTTTATGCCCGTAAAGCGATATGAAAGAATTATTACTACTACTGAAAAAGTTCTTCGGATATACCTCCTTCCGTCCCTTGCAGGCGGACATCATACAGCGTATCTTACAGAAAGAGGACTCGTTGGTGCTGATGCCCACGGGTGGAGGCAAGTCGATCTGTTTTCAGCTACCGGCTATCTATCTGCCGGGTACGGCTTTGGTGGTGTCCCCCTTGATCGCCTTGATGAAGGATCAAGTAGAGGGGTTGATCGCCAACGGCATCCCTGCGGCGGCGTTGAACAGTATGATGCCGGAAGAGGAGCAACAACAGGTGAAGCAACTTTGCGTGCAGGGCAAGATCAAATTATTGTATATCTCCCCGGAACGGATCAAGATGGAGGCGGACTGGTTCCTGCCCCGGCTGGACATCTCGCTCATCGCTATCGACGAGGCACATTGCGTATCGCATTGGGGACATGACTTCCGTCCGGAATACACGCAACTGGCGATATTGAAGGAACGTTTCCCGAAAGTCCCGGTCGTGGCCCTGACCGCTACCGCCGATAAAATCACCCGGAAGGATATCCTAGAGCAGTTACGGCTTCGTACGCCCCAAACGTTCATATCATCGTTCGACCGCCCGAACATCTCCCTCACGGTACGCCGAGGGCTTAACAAGAAAGAGAAGATCGCCGCCATCGTCCATTTCATCCGGAGGCACCGGGAGCAGAGCGGTATCATTTATTGCATGCGCCGCAACGATACGACCGAGCTGGCCGATGAGTTGGCGATGTATAATATCAAGGCGATCGCCTACCACGCCGGCCTCCTGCCCGCCCAACGGGAACAGGCCCAAAATGATTTCATCAACGACCGGGTGGACGTGGTGTGCGCCACGGTAGCTTTCGGGATGGGTATCGACAAGAGCAATGTCCGCTGGGTCGTGCATTACAGCATGCCGGGGAGTATCGAGAACTACTACCAAGAGATCGGCCGTGCCGGAAGGGACGGGATGAAAAGCGATGCCCTCCTGTTCTATTCCTTGAGCGACTTGATCGTACTTCGCCGTTTCGCCGAGGAGAGTGGCCAAAGCGAGGTGAACTTGGAGAAGCTAAACCGGATGAGACGGTATTGCGAGTCCGATATGTGCCGCCGCCGTGTCCTGCTCAGTTACTTCGGCGAGGAGGCGGACCATGATTGCGGCAACTGCGACGTGTGCAAGAACCCTCCGCAACGTTTCGACGGCAGTGTCTTGATACAAAAGGCGCTGAGCGCCGTTATCCGGACCGGCGAGCACGTGGGCATGCAGATGCTGATCGACATACTCCGTGCCTCCGCCCGCGCGGAGCTGCTGGAGAGAGGATACGATAAGCTAAAGACGTACGGAGCCGGACGGGATCTCTCTTATAAAGAATGGAAGGAGTACATTTACCAGATGATCCAACTCGGGTACATGGAGATCGACTACGCCGCCGAGCGTGTCTTGCGGATGACCCCGCTAGGCAGGCGTGTCCTGTACGGGGAGCAAAAGGCCCAGCTCGTCATCTATCGGGAACCGGATGAGCTGACACGCCCCGTCCGGAGAGGCGAGCGGAAATCCTCCTTCAAGGCCCAGCCGATCCGGCCGATCCGGTCCGCCTCTACGGACGAGACCTTGCTGGACTCCCTCCGCCAACTTCGCAAGCAAATCGCCGAGCGAGAGCATACGCCGGCTTATATCATCTTCTCCGACGATTCTTTGGAAGACATGGTGGAGAAGAAACCGGTCACCTTGGACCAGTTCAGCGACATCCGGGGCGTGGGGCAAATCAAGCTGGACCGGTATGGGAAGGTGTTCGTGGCCTTGATCCGGTTCGTGCTGAAGCTACCGAAATAAGAAGAACACATGTTAATGTTTTTAGCTCCTAAATGGAAATATAAAAAAATCACATATATTTGTCTACAATTATTAAGCACAATGCCTCATATTCATGATAGACAAACATTTTTCTCTCCTCACCCACCTGCTCTGTCTGTGTTTTCTGGCAGGATGCGAGAATGAGTATTTCAAAACGGGGAGTATCCATATCCAATTGAAGAAACCTTCCGGATACGTAGATATCTCCTTGGCGAATATCCCGGTCACACTAATCAATCAAAGTATAGGCTGTGTCTACACCACGACCACCGACACAAATGGACTAGCTCTATTTGAACTAACCGCTGGCATATGCGCAATCTCCGCAAATCAGGAAACCACGACTGGCAACAGGGATTATATATTGAGTGGTAGCCTCTCCAATATCCAGTTCGAGGCCAATGGAGAAGAACGATCCGTGGAAATACCTTTGGAAGTGTCCGAACGAGGCCGTCTACTGATTAGCGAGATTTATTTCAGCGGTTGTCTCTGGCCTGACGGGAAAAATGTCTATAACAAAGATCAATACCTCACGTTGGTCAATAACTCCGATGACTTGATTTTCCTAGATGGCCTATGTATCGCACAAGCAGGACCCGTAAGCGTGACAAAGCCTTCCGGATGGATGCTCCATACCGATATGAAAGAAATACCTTTATTCATGATGTGCTGGGAGTTTCCGGGAACGGGAACCGAATATCCCATTCAACCGGGGGAGCGACAAACAATAACGATTAACGCCATAAACCATACCAATAGCGAAGTGGGAGTTCCGGCCTCGCTCGATTTATCCAGCGTGGAATGGGCTTTTTGGGATCCTATCTTGACCGGAAGCCAAATCTCCGCCGGTGTAAAACCTCTAAACTTGGTATGGCGTGGCACTGGTTTCTCCTATCTGTTTTCCATGAACGGCCCGACGATCCTCTTGTTCCGTCCCAAAACGGACTTAAGAGAATGGATCGCCAATCCGGATCACATCCAAAAAGAACCAGAGAGTTTCAATACGCTAAAATACCTCCATATACCCGCTGATTGGGTGCTGGATATCGCGAATTTCGTCTCTTCAACCTCTACGGTAGCTTACACACGTATCCCATCTTCTATGGATGTGAGTCCGGGTATAGCCACGTCCGGCGGTTCCGGCCTGGCAATGCGTCGGAAATATGAGCAAGAGGGGAAACGCTTCCGCTGGAAAGATTCCAATAACACCGCCGAGGATTTCGAGAAAACTCCACCTTCCTTAAAACGGTAAGCCTCTATGAAGATCACTATCATTCTATATATGATATCACTATCTGTCTATGCCTCACGGTCATGGGCTCAACAAGAGAGCGCATGGGCTTTATCCGCCAATCCTGTCAGCATCAGCTATGTACCTAAGGACAGCGCTATGGAAGCTGGTTTAAGTTATTTGATCCATCAAGCCTCCTTACCTGCCAGCGACCAGCCGGATCAAACACAGACCTATAGGGCTTATGTATCCGGTAACCGAAAGCTGGGTCTACTTTGGCTGGCGGGTGGTATCGATTGGTCGCAAAGCCTACTGGAAGGGAGAAAATGGAATTTATTATCGCAACCGGACTATCTGATTACGGCCGGCGATTCCTTGGGAGAGCCACAACGCATCGAGAAATACAGGATCTACGGACAAGCGGCTTACGTCTTATCCCCGAAAATCAAGGTCGGGATAGATGGAGACTATACAGCTACAAGCAACGAGGATCGCTCCTCTTACCATATCTACCATGGGATGGCACACTTAATCCGGATATCAGGAGGTATCGTTTACGAACAAGTACGCAGACGCTTTGGAGTCTCGATCCATTATACCCATCGTACAGAGGAATTAACGTATGATACGGATAGTAAAGATAAACTTTATACATTTCCTCTGGGTTATTGGCTTCCGATGCAAGAATTATCGGGAAGTTTCCTGTTTCGCAGTCAAGGAAAACGCCTAGGTGTTTCCTTGCAAACGGAAACCCTAAAAGAGCATTGGAGTCTTTTCCATGATCTCTTCTACGAGACCCAGCAATTAGCGGACAATCCAAATAACTCCGGCAACTTGAGAGGCTGGGAAGAACGGCTGCATCAAATCAGTTACCAAGGTCGTTTTACCCGAACGAATAAATCGTGGACGCATATCTGGTCGCCCACAGCCCGATTCAACCAAACTACGGCCAACCGCATATTACAACGGAATCCCACCACAAGCTCGTCTGCCATATGGACTACATTCGCCACCTATCGCCTAGCAAGGCAACGGATGTTATCTACCCAACTAAGTTACGAGGCGACAAAGAATGATACTTCGGGCGAAAAGGTATCCACATGGCAAATGACTGTCGGATGGAATCGTTTGGAAAATGATTTCTACATATATCCTTTTACGGTCAAACAATATACAGGGCTCTTCCACGGAGAGATCGCGTTTCTTCGACAAATCCGCCTACCTAAAGAAAACAAGCTAAGTATCCGCCCGTCCGTGTATATCGTGTCGGGCTATGGCACCGAGATCAAATGGGAGAAGGAAACGCAGAAGGATGAGAATGGCTCTGCAGAAATCAAGCTAGAGCAGAACATGCAAAAAGTGAACGAGGATTTTATTGCTCGCACGGCAACCCGTCTGGGTATCGGTGCGGAAATGGAATATCGGCATCCCATTCATTCCGCCTTATCAGCGGGATTTCGTTTAATAGGTAGTCTCGAACAAACGACAAGTCCTCAATCGCCCCTCGGAGGGGGCGGAAATCTCAGTATTGTCATCTGGCTATAATAGGTCTTAATACTATGCGTTACTCAACTTTGTACAAAACACCAATAAAGATCGTGACGATATTTCTCTTATTGTCATCACTTCATCCGGGCAATTACCTTCACGGGCAAAAGCAACCGGATACTCTGTCCTTCTATTTACCCAACATTTTGGTAACAGCCATAGAGTCTAAGACTCCGGGTACGGTTTCCTTGCTTCCAGCGTCAACGTTGGAACATACGCAACCGATCACGATCTCTGATCTGACACAATTATTACCGGGAGGTCTCACCAATAATTCTGGGGTGACAGACGCACAATATTTCTCAGTGCGAGAGGTTTCTTTAAAGAACGGGGTAAACCAATTTCATAAGAACGCAGCTATGGGTGCCCAAATATGGGTAGACGGCTCTCCTCTTCATTTCAACACCGGCATCAACGAGCCTTACGAAGGATATGATGCCCGTTTTCTATCTCTCAACCAAGTGAAAGAGGCGGAAATCATCCGGGGAATACCTTCTGCCCGGTACGGAAACTTAACAAATAGCGTATTATTACTCAAGACTCATCAAGGTAGAATGCCTCTCTCCACCAGCATACGTTACAATCCGAAACTGAAACAATATATGCTTGGAAAAGGCTTCTGTATCTCCCCACAAGGCCATACGCTCAACCTGTTAGCGGACTATACCAGCCAAGGCGATTTCCATACCGGCGGCATACGCTTGGCAAACCTTTACCATTGGTTGCCCGCAGGGAAAAAACTAGAATTAAGCCTTACTTACACCTCTCGCATAGGAAAGGAAAAGCAATTCGTCAACGAGCAGAATCATACACAAAGACAACGATTGGATCAGCGATTTTCCATACAAGGGGAATGGCAACCCGACCGACGTTGGCTCAAGAAGCTGTCTCTGAGAATAGACGGTTCCCTTCAAAAAAGCAAACAAACAAAGAGTCAGGTCAACAATGCCTCTAGCCAGCTTTATACAGACCAGAAAGAGAGCGGCGAATGGGAAGCCCGTGTTTTATCCTCAAACTACATGTACACATTAGTCAATGAAAGCCAACCTTTTTATGTAGAAACCGAGATGCTGGCGTCTACCTTATTCCCTCTACGACAAGGGAGGGAGATCAGCTTAGTAGCCGGATTCTCATACCGTAGTGAGGGTAACGAAGGGCGAGGCAGGGATTTCGATCGGCAGAGGCCTCCTTCTACATCTATCCGTCCCCGCTCATTCCGGGAAATCCCGTCCTTGCATACGTTCGGTGGCTTCATTGAGGCCACATACCGGACTTCCAACCTCCATGTAGAAGCCGGATTAAGAAATCAAGGATTGAAAAGCCGGGATTATGCCTTAATCTATCAGACAGAACCTCGCCTGAATCTCTTATGGTCTCTCTGCTCCTCTCCCTCCGGCTATACATTGAGTTTAAAAGCCGGGGTCGGATGGATCAGTTTCATGCCGACATTGGAAAAACTCTACCCGGAAGCTATTTATAATGATAAGGTCTCTTTCTATTATAATGATAGCAATGAAAATGGAAACACCCTCGGTATTCTCACGACACATGCCCCCGGAATGGAACGAAATATGAAATTAAAACCTACCGTAAATCGAAAGATAGAGGTTGGCCTTATAGGGAAGACTCCGGCCATCCGACTTGACATGACCGCTTTTTTCGAGAAACAAACGGATGGCTTTTCCTCCTCGGCGCAATATATTCCGTTCAGCTATCGGGAATATGATTATCTATCAACCGCCCAACTTCGTCCTGAATACAAAAATGGACAGGTATGGGTGAACGGTAAGGCTGTCCCTTATCAAGAGAAATATAGTTACACGCCGGTATCTGTACCAGTCAATACATTCCATAGGAAGAAACATGGGATCGAGATGGTAGCGGACCTCGGGACTTTCTCACCCTTGCGTACCTCCCTAATCGTAGACGGGATCTGGTTATATGTACGAGAAAAGAATACGGCCCTTAACGGGATCTGGCCGATCCAGTACACAGATAAAACAGAATACCCCTACGTAGGTTTTTACGACAAGCAAGGCGGACCGGGAAATGAAAGTCGTTCGGAGATCATCTCCACGAACTTCCGTTTCATCACCCGCATCCCCCAAATCGGACTGGTCACTACCCTTACGTGGCAAATGATATGGCTCTATAAATATCGTACGCTCTACAACGGTAGCACTGGCGAGAATGTATGGCCCCTATATTGGTGTGGAACAGACGGAATCATACATCCGTTCACCGAGACACAGAAAGAGGATCCAGCCTTCGCGCCTTTACTCTCCACCACCGCGCCGGAACGATTCCTGCCAAACTCTTATAAACCATATGGTATGCTGAATATTCGGGTAAACAAAGCTTTCGGAGAGCACATCACGCTGGCATTCTTTGCCAACAACCTCGCCGATTTACGCCCCACTCGCTATTCGGCCAGCACGAGATCTTACCTTCAACAAAATACCCAGCCTTTTTTCGGTCTGGAATTACAAATAAAACTATGACATCATGAAAACAAGCATACTTTACATATTCCTACTGTCAGTCCTTTACGCCTGCGACTCCCACTCTCTTCTTCCACCCAAGCAGCAATTGGATCAGCAAATAGCGCAACTGAATGATTATTCTTTGTTGAGCGGTCCCTTGAACGACCAGCTATGCGAAGAGATAGAAACCCATGCCCAAGAAATAGGGAATGACTCGCTTTTGCTGGCAACCCGCCAAATCATATACACCCGCTATTGCAGATTACAGGACACGGCACATGCGAGAATGCTACTCGACCGCATGAAACCTTATGCCATCCGCATAAAAGACAAGCACCTTCTCATGAATCACCTGCGTATGGCATTTCTTCACGCACAGATACGCCAACCCGCAGAATGCGAGCGATGGATAAACGAGGCACGAAAATATGCATATATAAATCCTCAAAACTGGTATATCACGGCGGCTAGCGCTTGTCTTGAATGTGGATTATATCCCCAAGCACTCATCTATGCGGATTCAGCATTGGTGAACTTGAAATATAAAGTGATAAGCTCTCCTCACTTAGTAAAAGCTATAGCATTAAGCCGTACGGGAAAGACCGCCGAAGCGGAGGAATGGACCCAACGATGCATTACCGATATCCGCCACTTTCAGGCGAAACACCAAATACACACGATCAGCTATCTGCAATATCAACTCTTCATGGAATACGCCGTCTCTCTCCGGAAACATGGAAAAAACAAAGAGGCACTATCCGTATTGGAGGAATTAGACAGAGTCTCATTCAATAATGTCGCCACGCCTCTCTTGAGGAACAAAGACAATATCGAGGAATATAAGGTGCGTGTGGCACGTATGTTGTCCGAATGCCATTATGCGACCGGAAATCAATCGGAAGCCATCCAACAGGCAAACCGGGCAGACTCCCTACAATCCCATTATGCCCAAGAGCAAATGAACATACGCAGAAAGATGATCAGCGAAAGCCTGCAAAACGAACTATTATCCACCCGCTTAAAAAGTCAGAAGGCGGAAGCGGAACAGGCACGGCTCATCCAGTATATCCTTACCGGAGTCATTATTTTGCTCATGGCTATCCTAACCGGAGGATACCTTTGGTGGAGAAATCATCGCCGTCGCCTACGCCAGTTATTCGATTTATTGATAAGCCATCATGCGGCTTGGTTGCTAATACACGATCCGCTTCCGCTAATCTCCCGGCCACAAATAAAGTTACCAGATCATTCAGAGGCAAACACCGAGGTCACAACAAAAGCTGATAATCTCCTATATCAACGAATCCTATCAGTTATGAAAGAGCAAAAGCCTTTCTTAAATCCTAATCTCGACCTTGTGACCCTCTCCCGTCTAGTGGGTACTAACCGAACACAACTATCCACCACCCTCAATAGGCAGACGGGAATGAACTTTAGTCGTTGGCTGGCTGAATACAGGGTACACCACCTCCTTTCGCTCGTCGCCCTACGTCCCGACAGCGACATCACCGCACTAGCCTCCGAATCAGGCTTCACCTCCCGAACCTCCTTCTTCCGGCAGTTCCGGCAAGTCACCGGACTTACGCCCAACCAATACAGAAACGTACGAAAAGAGACCGGCAAATAATCTGTTAAAGTACGTGTCTAGCCTTTGATGCAGGGGCTTTACGGCCTTTGGTGTACCAGATCGTTCGGATCAAGTTTCAATACGTTCGCATCTTTTCTCATCCCTTGATTTACCAAATGGGACTGTCTATATTTGACCTCGCAAGTCCCTCTTATGCGGGTTACTTAAGACAGTACCAATATGGAAGAAAAGCAAAAGCCATCCCTAATCGAACGCAGGCTATATGCCCGCATTTTACAAATCATGGAGGATAAGAAGCCTTATCTCGATCCACAGTTCAATTTGTGCCAGTTGGCCAACCTCGCTTGCACGAACCGTACCCGGCTATCCTCTACCTTGAACAATCAGACGGGTATGAACTTCAGTCGCTGGCTGGCTATCTATCGGGTAGAGTACCTCATACGGGAATTTTCCAAGTGCCTCACACAAGAGCCGCAGGAGTTATACAAGACGGCTGGGTTTACCTCCCGTACCTCTTTCTACCGCCAATTCAAGGAGGTGACGGGCAACACTCCCATCGAGTACTTCGCCAACCTATATTATAACAACGTAAATGATTCAACTAAATAAATAGCGATATGAGACATTTTACACTCCTACTCTTATCCGTTTTTACTGTCTATCAAGCCAAGGCGGATATATTGATCCCCTTAGACAAATATCCTACGGGGGAAAAACGTTTCAACTTACAGATCAACGGAAGTCACGATACCAGTACCCCTTGGCTCTCCACCACGTCATTTGGCGTAGATGAAGATGGGCAGATGGGAAACCCGGAGAATTGGACATCCGAACAAATCGACGAGGACAATCACTCGGTAAGTCACCGACTCATCATGAACAGTATTTCCCTGCGCCTCTCCTATCGTGTATGGGACAATCTCAGCCTGTGGGCAGGCATCGGTACCACCAACTTCACCCACGAGGAGACTTTCCGAGATGATGACGACCTAAGCAGTACCATCTTCAGCAAGAACATGGTACCCATCTACAGCGGAGGGCTAGGTTACGGCTATGCCTTCACCGACCGCTTTTTCATGTCTACCCAACCCGGCGTGCGCTATGCCAACAGCGATAACATGACCACCGAGGTGTATTACCAAGGCAAGACCATCCCCTTGCGAGACCTCAGCCTCAACCGCCGTTACCTAGAGTGGGCCGTGCCCGTGGTGGCCGGATACGCACTGGGCAATTTCGTGCCCTATGCCGGCATCCTCTACAAGGACTACACGATGAAAGACCGGTACGAGTTCACCAAGACATATGCCGGCGAGGACTATACCGTTCGTATCGACGAGACCTTCCACGCCCGTCACAAGCTGTACGCTTTGGCCGGGGTGAACTATTTCCTCGCTGACAACATCTCGCTCGGAGTAAACGGAAGCTTCGGCAAGAGGCAGTCCGTACAGTTACAATTCAATATCAGTTTCTAAACCTCTTAAACAGATATATACATGAGAACGACACTCAAAGCACAAGCGATACGGCTGATCGCCATATTTTTGCTTATCTGTGCCTCTACCACCACCGTCAAGGCACAGATCAGCCAACATCCCGAACTGTATAAGGTGAAAGAATTCCACAATATGGATAAAGACGGAGGTGCCTATTACTGCTTCACCGACGCACAATACTACCAAGGGAAGCTCTACGGGGTCTACATAGATAATAACGGCCCCTCATCCATACGCCTCATCGCTTTCGAGGTGAACGGCGAGACCCGGACAATGGAACAATCCACCGTTGGCGACACCGGTAAGAAAATGATCTTTCTCAATGATTTCGGCGTATACCAAGATGCCGAGATCATCGTATACCGTAATCGCTTCTATGTGCTCTGGAAGAATAATACCAATGGCCAGATATGGATCGGCGAGGTGGATATGAAAAAGGGAGAATACAAGAAAACTCGTATGCTCGATGACGGGAAAACTTACGCCAACTTCGCCGCCACCATCTACCGTGACAAGATCTGCGTCATCCTACACCGCCGCACCAACAAGAAACTGCAAGTCTACCAATACGGCGACCCCGAGCTGAACAGCGGCTGGGACTGGTGCGGCACCGTGCGCAACGCCGGACACGATAATATCGAGCTAAAAGGCTCAACAGGCATATCAATGGAATACGATCCCGACGACCACTGGGACGCCACCTCGTGGTACGGCTACGACGACACCGAGAAAAAGAACGTGGAGAAACTCATCATAGGCCGACTCAAGAGCGGTACCTTCGAGGCATTCAGCTACAGCGGCGAGTATGGCAAGGATAACATATGGCCCTCCAACTGGGAAGAATACGCGCATCACGACATAGGACGCTCGAAGACCTTCTCGCTCAAGCTCATCCAAGCCGATATAGAAGGCTACGCAGCCGACAATACCAGCGGCTACAAAGCTTCCTCAAATCCCCTGATCTTCAGCTACTGTACCTATGATGGCAAGGGAACGGGCGAACACTTCCTAAAGAAATTCTACCCCGGCAGCAACAGCTTCGCCACCGACGCACCCATCTACACCGACCTGCCCTACGGCTACACGGTCGTAGCCACCGCGGCAGATCCTACCACCGAGACAGCTCCCGGCGGAGGGCTCTACTACAAGCAATATATCTACCTGCTGCGAGGTAACCAGACTCCATACCATTGGTACAAGCACGCCTACATCGCCTCCATCCGCTCCAACGAGATCGTAGAGAGACGCAGTTCCTTCAACGACGAGAAGGCCCTGTTCGGCAACAGCGAGCTACGCAATCTCGTGCGCCTCGTCGGCATCATCGAAGGACCACCTCCAACGGTAGTGGATAATAACGAGTGGTTCGGCGACCTCGGCGTAGCCTCAAGCCTTGCCTTCACCATGGGATCGGGCACCAGCAACTCCGTGAGCCGACTCTATAAAAGCGACCTCAAATGCTCCTTCGGACCGCATACGGATAAACTCACGGCAGCATTCGGCGGCGGATACTCCTTCCAGAAACAACACGAGGAAGTAACAAGCCAGTCCGAGTCCATCACCGTTACCTTCGAAGCAAACGACACAGCAGACTACCGGGCCATCGCCCTCTACTCTGTACCCATTCTGACCCGTTGCGACCTAGAATACCTCTCCCCCACCCGGAGACAGAGTGTACGAATGCCCATATTCAGCTATACTTACATGACACGGCAGAGTATCAAACAAGTAGAAGTGCCTCTCGACCTAGAGCCTTTCCGCATAGACAATCCAAGCAAACTTGGAGACTGGGAGGCCCGTGAGATCCTCACCATGACCGCCAGCGAGCCAAATGTCAGCAAGTCCGTCAACTTCAGCCTCAACTCCGAACGGATCGACATGACGCTGGAAACCAGCGGCACAATCTCCGACAGTCAGACCAAAGGTGCCATCAGCCTTATGGATTTGAAATTCCCCTTCTTCCAACTGGAGAACCAAAGTTCTTGGGAATGGACAGACCAGACCACAGCGACAACCTCGCAGGGTATCAGCGCATCCTATTCGAAGATACGACGCACGGACAAGCACGTCAGGCCGGAAGAGACAGCCGAGTCCTTCTCATCCACCCTCTATCTGCTCACTGCCGAGAAGTCGAACACGCTCCGTGACCAGTACTACCCCAAGCTACTCGAACGGAAGATCAGCTTCGGCACCGACACCTTTCCCTTCATGGTAAACAGCGACAAACCCTTCGTATTGGCGTGGGACATCAACAACATCACCTATGTACGAGGTGACGTGAGCACCACCGGAAATGAGGTGGTAACGGCCGACGAACCCCTGTCTATCCGCTTCCTCGACGGCATGCTTACGGTAGATTGCCTGCCGGGAGCCACCGTCAACGTCTACAGCATGAACGGCACGTTGGCTGGTCACCAGCAAGCGGTATCCGGAAAAGCAATCTTCAGCCTGCCCGGACACCTGTACACCGTGGAGGTCGTGACCGAACGTTACCGGAAAGTACAGAAAGTAGTGAGATAATACAGTTAGAAGCCATGAAGACAAACCTCCTCCAGAGAAAACGCCTCCTAACAGAAGAATCGAATCGCTGTTATCTGTGCGATGACCCTGTCTGCACGACGGAATGCAAGCCAAGACTAGATCCGGGCCGCTTGCTGCGGGCCTGTAAAATGGACAACCTAGCGGGAGCTATCCTCCGGGCCTACCGGATGGAAGCCTGCAAGGATTGCGACGGGCATCCTTGCGAGAAGGCCTGCCTCCGCGGACGAACCGACCGGGCGATATCCATCACCCAGATCGTACGGCAATTACAAGATATGCCAAACCCGACGGATAGTTCTCCCCTCACTTCGTCTCCGGACTTGGCGATCGACTTTTGTGGTGTCCGCTGCGCCAACCCCTTTATACTGGCCTCCTCGCCCGTAGCCCATAATTACGAGATGTGCGTCCGGGCCCTCGAAGCCGGTTGGGCCGGTATCTGCTTCAAGACGATATCATTCTATCCGAGCCATGAGGTATCCCCCCGCTTCGACCAAATGGAGGTGGATGGCGTGCCTTTCATCGGATTCAAGAACATGGAACAATTGTCGGAAGCCTCTGTCGAAGAGAATTTCGATACTCTCTATCGCCTCAAGCAACGCTATCCTGACAAATTAATCATCTCCTCCATTATGGGACGGACAGACGATGAGTGGACACGGCTTGCCCAATATTCCACGCAGGCTGGGGCCGATATCATTGAGTGCAACTTCTCTTGCCCACAAATGACGCAAGAAGGGATGGGCAGCGACGTAGGACAAAGCCCGGAACTGGTACGCCGGTTCACCGCCGCCACACGCCGGGGTACCCATCTGCCGATACTAGCGAAGATGACACCGAATATCGGGCAGATGACACCCGTGGCGCTCGCCGCCCACGAAGGAGGAGCCACCGGGATAGCCGCCATCAACACCATCAAATGTATCACCCGTATCGATGAGAAAGCGCTTACGGCCCGGCCCGTTGTCTGCGGACTGAGCAGCGTGTCCGGCTATTCGGGGAAAGCCGTGCGCCCTATCGCTCTCCGGTTCATACATGAGCTGGCGAGCGATCCTTCCGCCGGCAAGATGCCTATCAGCGGGATAGGCGGTATAGAGACTTGGCGGGATGCCCTCGATTTCCTGCTACTAGGCTGCACGAACCTACAGATATGTACCGCCGTGATGCAATACGGCTTCCGGATCATCGACGATCTATGCGAAGGGTTACGACTGTTCATGCAAGAGAACGGATATAAAACCCTATCCGACCTCATAGGTATCGCTTTACCGAACATCGTACCCCCCGAGAAACTGGAACGTACGCAGATACACCGCCCGACAGTAGATAACAGCCTATGCCTCGGCTGCGGACGCTGTTTCGTTTCCTGTAACGACGGTGGACATCAAGCTATCCGTTTCACCTCTATGCGCAAACCGGTGATAGACGAGCAAAAATGTGTCGGCTGCCATCTTTGCGCATTAGTATGCCCAACCTTCGCCATACATTAACAGGATGAGGATCGAGACGGGACACCTTATTCTACTATCCATACTTCTTCTGTGCCCGCTAGTCCATTCAGACCTGCGGGCACAAGAGAAGACACCCGTCACACGAGCCGACTCCATCATGCGGCAGGTAATCCATCAAGCCCCCATCTACGAGCACGTCCTCGAGAGCTATGAAGCGGAGACCTACGTGAAAGGCCGTACGCACGTTCCCCGGAAGAACAAGCTGCTACAATACGCCTATCTGGTCTTCCCGATAGAGCGTCATCCCCGCGATGCCTTCTTCGAGATGAGTGGCCTCACCCGCTACGACGCTCCCAACCATTATCGCAACAAGATTGTAGCCATCAACAGCAGCCATCTCGCCGCCGGAAGGCATTACAAGGAGATAGCCTCGTTCGTCAACTTGAACGTCTACTCCCCCACGATCTACAATAAGGGAATGATCATGCCACTCTCGCCCGATGCTTTCAAATATTACACGTTTCGGCAGGAAGGCACGGACACGATCTCCGGCATCCCTGTGTATAACATCCGTTTCACCCCTCGCCAATGGAGCCAGAAACTACTATACGGAAACCTGTACGTAACCGACGAACTCTGGACCATCGACCGTATCGAGATACAAGGGCACTCCTCTTTCTCCGAGTTCAACCTAAGCATACGTTTCAACCGTGACGAGAAGCATTTCATCCTCCCGGAAGAGGCTGACCTGCAAGTCTGCTACCATGCCCTAGGCAACCGGATAGAGAGCGACATCCACGCCGCTTTCCGCTATAAATCGATCTCTTGGGTAGAGGAAGACCATGAGAGCAGGAAATTATACTCGCTTGATCAAACCCAATACTATACGATCACCTCCGACACACTCTCCTTTACCCAAGACAGCGCTTATTGGAACAGCCGGAGGGACAAGCCGCTCACTACCGACGAGAAAGCCTTGTACACCACCGGAACGAACGCGGTGAGGACGGAAGCGGACAGCAGCGTTCTCACCCGCTACCTCCAACTCGGCGAGCGGCTCACCAGCACGGTCAACAAGGATTACAAGAGTACTCGCGTGAAGTATTCCGGCCTTCTCAACCTGTTCCAGCTATCTTTCGGAAGCAACGGGATCACCTATAAGCAAGAAGCACGTATCAGTAAGACATTCGAGCATGACCGTCAGCTACGCTTCCACCCCGAGATCGGTTTCCTATTCAAGGAGAAAGAGCTACGCCTACGGCTAACAACCAACTGGGAGTATCACCCCGAGCGTCAAGGCATCCTCAACCTCACGATAGCCAATGACAACCAAAGCTATTCCTCCAAAGTGATCCACCAGATCAACGAGATCCTAAAAGATACCCCAATCCGTTTCGACGATCTCAACTTGAAGTATTTCCAGCACTACTATGCCAAGCTGATGAACCAGATAGAACTGATGAACGGCTTCCGGCTCTCGGCCGGACTCGCATACCACCATCGTACGCCCGTGAAAAAGAACAAGGATACCGGATTGGATCTAAAGGATCATAATGAGTTCACCCCGGTTATCGGCCTTACCTACACGCCCCGGCAATATTACTGGATGGACGGCTACCGGAAAGAGTACCTGCATTCCCATTACCCGACCTTCCGGATCGAGCTGGCACGAAGCATACCGGACCTACTCGGCTGTACGGGAAATTACTGGCGGATGGAGGCCGGCATGAACCAGACCGTACGGCTGGGCTTATCCGAACGACTGAGTTACAATCTAAGCGGTGGACTCTTTTTTAACCAGCATAACATGTACTTCGCCGATTTCAGCTATTTCGCCAAACGTTATTTCCCCGAGCCTTGGGGCGACCGGTTTGGCGGGATCTTTCATAATCTGGGTGGGGATTGGTGCAATGCCTCCGACAAATATATTCAAGGGCACCTCATGTACGAGAGCCCATTCATTCTATTGCGATTCCTCAAGCCCAATCCCAAGGCGCATAAATACCTCGTGTCCGAACGTTTCTACCTCAGCCAGCTATGGACTCCCGTATTGCCGAATTACAGCGAGCTCGGGTATGGTATCGGTAGCGACCTTTTTCATATAGCGCTTTTCCTAGGCTTCGAGGAGTTCAAGTATCAAAGCGTCGGGTTGAAGTTCGCGCTTGAGTTATTCAGATAATTATAAACAAGTATAGATATGAACAAGAGAAACACTATTAAACAACTTCTTCACCGCGGATGCCTACTTATGGGTATCAGCGCAATAACAAGTTCGGCCTTCGCATGGGATTTCGCCGAGCATCGTAAGATCGGCGACCGTGCCATGAGCCTTCTCCCGCGTTATCTGGTGGAAAACGGGATCTTCCCCAACGAGGCCGTCGCCGATAGCGCCTTGCTGCAGATCCTCAACATGTCGCATATGCCCGGCTCGAACGCCTACGCCATGAATGAGCTGACACAGTTGCCGAATATCGTGACCTACGGTACGCTTTGCGGATTGGCCGGCGACCATGTGGAAAATCCCATGCTCTTGGAGACAGGCCTGCAGACCCATTTCTCCAAGACGAACCGTACGCTGGCTTTGGAGACACAAGCCATGAACGAGTTCCTCACCGGAGCCAACAGCAAGGAGCTGCTCGACATCAATCTGGCTTACGGTATCCTGGCGATCAAGGATCTCTCCCACTTCTACGCCTATGGCAAGGGATTGAACGAGCATCTGAAGATGATCGACCCCGAGCTGATCCGCCGCCTTCAACGCCCCTCGGAAGTAAACAAGGTCTTCGATAAATTAAATCAGTTGCCCTCCATGAGCAAGTATTTCTGCATCCACATCTTCGCCATCTATCTAGCACAAGAGGCAGGCAAAGAGATGTGTAAAGGAGATACGCAAATGGCGAGCAACCTTATGTTCTACGCCACGATGTACGAGGCTTTTGCCGAGCATTTCCTACAAGACTCCTTCGCCTCCGGACACCAAATGGTACGTAGGGGCTTCTCCGCCTCCGCCGTATCCAACAATAAGAGCCTGCACGATTTCTACAATACCATCCCCGTACAGACTGCCAACCTAAAGGGTGAGACTTGGAGCGCTTACGGCGATAAACGTTTGAACCAAAACATGATGGAGTACAACGAGGCCGATGATTACCGGCATATCCGGGTCACGGAGAAGCACCCTTATTCCTTGGAGAAAGGCGATAGCTACGAGCGGGAGACGAAGGTATTCTACCAAGTCGTGACCGCCACCTGCGAGTCTATCGTAGAAGTCTGGAAAGCTTACCAGAATGCTTTGGAAGGATCAGGCGAGAATATCTTGAACGAGATCCCTTCCGAACGAGACGACCTGCCCCAGTTCGTCTACGATCGTTTCCCGGTAATCAAGGATTTCCCGATCCCCTTCGGGACGGATCTGGATGACGTCCCCTTGGAAGCTTCCGTCGCCGACCGTAAGGATGAGCTACAGCTGATCGTACAAGAGCCTTTTACCCGCAACTTTATCCGGTCGAGGGTAGCCAACTCCTTCATGTTCCTGATCGGTACGCCGATCCATAGCAACCGGGACGGTGTCATGACGTATGGCGGTCGCTTGAACGTCAGCATGATCAATTGGCATAAGTTCGGGAAAGGGAAAGGCATGATCATGGAGCCGGGCGACATCGCTCATTGGGTATCCCCTACGATCTCCGGTTATTATATGCACGCCCCTTCCTCCTCCTACACGATCAAGAACTGGAACGTGAAGGCGGGCGCCAATTATAACATGGATATATTCGTTTCCCCGAAACGTTTCCTCGGCCTGTATAGTTATTTCGAGATGGGTATAGACCGCCGTAATGACGAGACCCGTTTCTTGGTAGCTCCCTCGGTCGGTATCCAGCTAGGTTCCCTGATCGGTGTCCATAATTTCAATATGCCGGGATGGTTACGCATCCCGTTGGGAATTATCCTCCCCTTGAAATTCGCCGTCACTTGCAATAAGGTGGCCGGCCGTCCGGTAGAATGGATCAGCAATATGGAGGTGGATATATTGTTCTAGGAAACACCTTGATTCATGCCTATATAGGTAAGAGGCCACACGGATATCGGCGTAACCCCTTACCTATATAGGCACAGGGCCACGCCGATACTCGCGTAGGGTCATACGTATATTCGTGTGATCTCATCGATTTCACCGAACTCGATCAAGGCGTTAAACAGACGGATCCGGGTATACTTAGGCAGATCCTCTACCGGGATATCCTCGGCCTGTACCAAGCCTTTATCCAATAAGTAAGCACGCATCGTACCACATAACAAAGGGCGTGCGGGAGTGATCCAAGAGGTGCCATTCCAAAGGGCGACATTGCAAATGGAAGTATCGGTCAGCAAACCGTCACGGATGATCAGGATATCGTCATGTCCCCCTCGTTGGGCGAATAAATCATTTAGGCATTGACGATCCGTACTCTTATAGGAATAATCGATCTCATCGCATGTAACCAATCGCAAGGAATGAACCGGACGCATACGGTAAGGAACGTATTCTACCTGTAAGACCTCGCGGGTATATTCCACCCGGCATTTGGTACGTTCTTGATGAGGCCCCGGATGAATATAACCCGCGAGATCAATTTCTTCTCTCGCTCCGAATAGCTCCCTGCGGGTACGGTTCATACGGGCATTATGGTACGGAAGGTTATGTATCCGTCCCTTCTCGATACGGATCGTCTCCACAAACGGACTCCCAGATAAGGTCTCAATAGATGGGCACATATACTTTTTGTTTCATTTCGTTATACTCCGATCTCACATCACTTTTAGAGGTGATTCCCCCACCGCTCTTGAAAACAAACGAATGGGGAGAGACTTGTTCCATAAAACGGATCATCACGGCGCTGTCTAAATCTTGGCCGTCAAAATACCCCATCACCCCCGTATAGAAACCCCGCTCATAGGTTTCCGCCTCGGCGATGATCTCCAAGGTCTTTTTCTTGGGAGCGCCCGTGATGGAGCCGGCAGGCAAGAGGCTGAACAAAATCTCCCCGACATGTCCGTTCCATCCTTCCGGCAACCGGCCTCTTATCTCAGAGCTGACCTGCAACAAACTTCCGTTATGCGTACGCAGTTCATCGATATAACGATACCGGGGAACACAAACCTCGGAGGCTACGATACTCAAGTCATTCCGGATCAAGTCCACGATCGTGGCATGCTCCGCCGCTTCCTTGGGATCATCGAGGATACGTCTCCGGGCATCGGGCAGCGTAGCGTCGATCGTACCTTTCATGGGATAGACCATCCCGCGTCCGCACGAATATCTCCGGCGAGAATACCACGAAACGATCCCGCATCCAAAGCTTATACATCGCCTTGGATTGGTAGAAGATATCTTTTAAGGAGAGATTCGCATGTACCGGAGTAGCGCATGTCAAGTTCACCAAATAAGAATTACCCGCATGGATATGCCGGGCAACGGTCTCGAATGAATGGGCATACTCCTCGAAAGAAACATACGAGGGCTGCCATTCAACAGGTTCTCCGGATATAAGATGAGAGGAATCCCGCAAGTTACATTCGTGATTCGCATTCGTAAAGCCGTTCAAGTCGTACAATAACTCGGAGGGAACGATCTCTTCCGGACTCTCCACGTAGATCCGCTCTCGTTTATAATCAATGATAAAAAGGAAAGGCCGTCCCGCTTTCCCCATTTCGTTCATGCGGAAGACGGCCTCTTCTTGCGTGTATTCGGTCATTATACTAAAAATCGTTCTGTCAAACCACCAAACGCATCGATACGGCGATCCCGGAAGAAAGGCCACCAACGACGCACGTTCTCACTACGGGTCTTGTCGATCTCTATCACACGTACCTCCTCTTCGTCATTCGGGAATACGGTTAATAGCTCACCTTGGGGACCGGCCGCCAAACTGTTTCCCCAAAACCGGATACCGCCCGTTTGCCCCGAAGGGTCCGGCTCATGCCCGGTACGATTTACGGAAATGACCGGGAGTCCGTTCGCCACGGCATGTCCCCGCTGTATGGTCACCCACGCACCCAGCTGACGGTCCTTCTCTTCCTGCGTATCGCTACTTTCCCAGCCGATAGCGGTCGGATAGATCAACATCTCGGCGCCACGCATAGCCATCAAACGGGCTGCTTCCGGATACCATTGATCCCAGCAAACCAACACACCAAGACGCCCCACAGAGGTATCGATAGGCTCAAAGCCTAAATCACCGGGGGTAAAATAGAATTTCTCGTAATAAGCGGGGTCATCCGGGATATGCATCTTGCGGTATTTCCCGGCGATCGTACCGTCTTTCTCCAAGACGACGGCCGTGTTATGGTACAGGCCCGGGGCACGCTTCTCGAAAAGGGAAAGCACCAAGACAATACCCAATTCTTTCGCCAAGGCACCGAAGGTTTCCGTCGATGGGCCGGGGATCGTCTCTGCCAAGTCAAACATACTCGTATCTTCCGTCTGGCAGAAATACAGGCCGTTATGCAGTTCTTGCAAGACGACCAATTCCGCTCCCTCCCGGGCAGCCTTACGGATATTTACCTTTAGCTTCTCTATATTCGCCGCTCTATCTGCGGTATTCTTTTGTTGTATTAATCCTACTTTCATATTTAATTGGTTGTAGTTGTTATTCGATAAAACCTTCCGGATACTGCATCGTTACGCAATGCAGGGAACCGTGTTGCTTGATAAGCGGAAGGCAATTGATACCCACGATCTCACGGTCCGGGAACGCTTCCCGCAAAGCCGCTTTAGCGATCTCATCTTTCGGTGAGTCATAGAACGGAACCAATACGGCCCCATTCATGATCAGGAAATTAGCGTAAGTAGCGGGCAAGCGCTCCCCTTCCCATTCCACCTTATCGGCCATCGGAAGTGGAATCAGACGATAAGGCTCACCATTCGCCCTAGTAAACTCCTTGATCTCCTCCTCCATCGCCTTCAATTCCTCATAATGCTCGTCTTCCTCATCCTCGCAACGGACATAAGCGATCGTATCCTCGCTACAGAAACGGGCGAGCGTATCCACGTGGCTATCCGTATCGTCTCCGGCTAAATAACCGCTGGTAATCCAAAGGATACGATCCAAGCCAAATACGTCTTTCAAATAACGTTCCAATTCCTCCTGTTGCAAATACTCATTACGGTTTACGGATGCCAGACACTCAACGGTAGTCATCAACGTACCTTTCCCATCCGATTCGATACTACCGCCTTCCAGCACGAAAGGTTGCATATTAGCGGGCACCACCTCACCGGAGAAGGTCTTCATATGACAAAGATTACGGGTAATCAAATTATCATGATTGGCGGCGAACTTCATTCCCCAGCCATTGAACACGAAATCATAAAGCATGGGCGTTCCCTCATCGA
>OGDP01000969.1_pt1 | contig 21523 bp, 20 predicted proteins | sample 1570441 | NCBI WGS metagenome assembly OGDP01 (sample SAMEA2581961, study PRJEB24529) | metagenome | biome: Human gut stool | place: China | collected 2011
GGATTGTTGACCGCGTTGCAGAGGTGATGGATTCGTTTGACGGAGCTGTTATCTGCACCAGAGATACCCATTTTGTGGATTATCTGGAAACGTCCGAGGGCAGAAAACTTCCGGTAGAGCATTGTATCGAAGGAACGAAGGGTCATGCACTGCAGGATACAATTCAGAAAATGGCGGAGAAAAAACAGGCCGTGGTGATGAATAAAATCACCTTCGGTGCAAAAAATCTGCCGGAGGAGATCGAAAAACTGGCAGGCGGCGTGCCGGAATTCATTGAACTCGTGGGACTCTGCACCGACATCTGCGTGATTTCCAATGCCATGCTGCTGAAAGCATTTTATCCGGAAGTGCCGATTTCTGTCGATGCATCCGCGTGCGCGGGCGTAACGCCGCAGAGTCATAAAAATGCATTGGAAGCTATGAAAATGTGCCAGATTGACATTGTAAACGAATAGACGGAAAAGAGGAAAAATTATGAGCACAACAAGATTATTTGATCAGGATGCGTACCTGGGTGAATTTGAGGCAACCGTAGAACGGAGCGTCTGCGAGGGCGGCATGTACCGCGTGCTGCTGGATCAGACCGCATTTTTCCCGGAGGGCGGCGGCCAGCCGGCAGATGAGGGAACACTGGATGGAATTTTTGTAACGGATGTACAGGAAATCGACGGCGAAATCTGGCATACCGTGGAAGCACCGCTCGAGCCGGGCAAAACGGTAGTTGGAAAACTTGACTTTGAAAAACGTTTTTCCAATATGCAGAATCACTGCGGAGAGCATATCGTGTCAGGTATCGTGCATCGGATTTACGGTTTCAACAACGTTGGATTCCATATGGGAAGTGATGTCATTACCGTTGATTTTGACGGCGTTCTGACCGAGGAGCAGCTCTACGATGTGGAGCAGGAGGCAAACGAAGCCGTGCTTCGAAATGTTCCGGTTACGATCAGTTATCCGTCAAAGGAAGAGCTGGAAACCATGGATTACCGGAGCAAAAAAGAGATTGAGGGCCAGGTGCGGATTGTGACGATCGAAGGCTGCGACAGCTGTGCGTGCTGCGGAACCCACGTTGCAAAAACAGGGGAAATCCGTCTGATCAAAATCTTAAGTGCCCAGAAATACAAAGGCGGCGTCCGCGTGACCATGCTTTCCGGTGAAAAAGCGTATGCGGATTACTGCTTAAAACACATCAATACCCTCGGCATTGCACGTTTACTTTCTGTAAAACCGGAAGAAGCCGGGGATGCTGTCGTACGGCTGAAACAGAAAAATATTGAGATGAAAAAAGAAATCAAACAGCTCAAAAAAGAACTGTATGCACTGCAGGGAGCACCGGAGAGAAAATAATGGCAAAAGAAAAAGAAATCAAAACAAATGCAATGCGGATTCTGGACCGCCAGAAAATCAAATACGAAGTTCTTCAATATGAATGCGATGAATTTATCGACGGGCTTCACACAGCAGAGAAAACCGGCGCGCCGGTCGAGCAGTCGTTTAAAACGCTTGTGGTACAGGGAAAAAGCAAGCAGTATTATGTGCTGGTGCTTCCGATTGCAGAGGAAGTAGACCTGAAAAAAGCCGCAAAAGCGGTGGGGGAGAAATCCATCGAGATGATCCATGTCAAAGATATCACTGCAGTCAGCGGATACGTCCGCGGCGGATGCAGCCCGATCGGAATGAAAAAACAGTATCCGACCGTGATTCAGGAATGTGCGGCGAATTTTGACAAGGTTTACGTGAGCGGGGGAAGAATCGGAACCACGCTGTGCATGGCGCCGGAGGATCTGAAGAAGGTCAGCAGAGCGGAGTATGCGGATTTTATTCAGTAAAAACAGAAAAAACTGTATGGAAGCAGACCAGAACGAAGAAAAAAGTTCTGGTCTGTTTCTTTTTGCTGTGATGCGGCTGGAAGATTTCTTTCAAAAAAGGATCATAAAATAATAGCTAAAAAGCAGCGGTGAAATTGCGATACGATTCTACGAATCCGCGAAAAACGGAAAACCTTTCACACGATTTTTCTTTTTGGTGTGAGAAATTTTCATCCCGTTTTTGGAGGCAATTCACAAACCGGAAAAAATTGCCGAAAACCGCTGGACAAATCGAAAAGAGGCAACTATAATGACCTCACAATCAAGTTGACCCAAACGAAACGGGAGGTGAGAGACAAAATGTCTTTGCAGCACTGTCTGGTACTGACAGTTGCGACAGGGGCGGTATGGATGGATTTAAGAACACGCAGAATTGCAAATGAATGGATTATCACCGCATGGATCGCCGGGCTGGTTACACAGCTCATCCGCTATGGCGCCGCGGGAGCGGGTATTTTTCTTTTTGGGATGCTTTTCCCGATACTCGCACTTTACATTCTGTTCTATTTTCATATGCTGGGCGCGGGAGATATCAAACTCCTATCCGCTGTTGGAGGCTTTCTCGGTGTGCCAGCGATCCTGAAATGTATGATTGTGTCGTTCCTGTCTGGAGCGGTCTTATCTATCGGAATTATTCTCGTCTGCGGAAATTTACCGCAGCGTCTTACCAAATTTTTCAATTATTTCCAAACTTATTTTACCAAAAGAAAATACCAGAAAAAAACAGAGCCGGTTCCCTATTACGATGGGAAGTGGGGCATGGAGTGCATCCATTTTTCCGTTCCCGTGCTGATGGGAGTGCTGCTCTGGATTGGGGGATTTTATTGAATACTGCAAAGAAAAAGAGTGTTTTTGCAGTCTGTGACACGGAAATGGAATATGCACGCAATTTTATGGAATATCTGAACCAGAAGAGAAATATTCCGTTCGAAGTGCATGCATTTTCCAGTGCGGAGATGTTTCTGGAGTTCGCAAAGAATAACGAAACAGAGATTCTTCTGATTTCGGATAAAGCGATGAAAGAAGAGATCCGCCGGTATCCGATCCGTCAGATTATCATTCTGTCCGAGGGCGTACACAGTCCGGTGCTGGATCAGTATCCGGCGGTCTACAAATACCAGTCGTCGGAAAAGGTGATCCGCGAGGTCATGGCGTGCTACGGCGTAGAAAATGGTGTCGATACATCGCCTGCACTGCTGCCGAAAAAGGAAATGCGCATCATCGGCATTTATTCGCCGGTCGGACGGACGCAGAAGACCTCGTTTGCCCTGACGATGGGGCAGATTCTGGCGAAGGAGCGGGCAGTGCTGTATCTCAATATGGAGAGCTATTCCGGATTTGAACGGCTGCTGGAATGCAGTTACGACAGGGGAATGAGCGATATTCTGTATTATGCGAGACAGGAAAATCAGGGCATCATCTACAAACTGGGCGGAATGGTCCAGTCGATGCAGAACCTGGATTATCTGCCGCCCGCCGCATCGCCGATGGACATTCAGACTGCAAAATATGAAGAATGGAAATGGCTGTTTCAGGAGATTGAGAAGAACAGCAGCTATGAAGTGCTGATTCTCGACCTCGGGGATGGTGTGGCGGATCTGTATCAGATCCTGGATTTTTGCAATGAAATTTACGTTCCGATAAGGAATGATGTGATTTCTGCGGCAAAAATGGAGCAGTTTGAAAATTTGCTGCGCCGGTGGGACTGCCAGTCGGTGCTGGACAAGATGCGGAAAATCCACGTTCCGTTCCACACGGCAAACCGGACGGGAAAAGCCTACTTTGAGGAGCTTGTCTGGAGCGAGCTGGGCGACTATGTGCGTCAGATTCTGCGGGACGGCAGAAGAGGAGAAGAAACATGACAATGCCGGAAATTCTGCGGAGAAAACTGATGGAGCGGATCGATATCGCATCCGAACCGGATGACGGAGAGGTTCTCGAAGAGATTGACCGTCTGATTTTAGGGGAAGAAGAAACACGGTATCTTCCGGTGGCACAGAAGACGGAGCTGCGCAGACAGCTGTTCTACAGTGTGCGGAGGCTCGATGTCCTGCAGGAGCTGCTGGAAGATGCGGGAATTACCGAAATTATGGTAAACGGTTATCAGCATATCTTCGTGGAACGGAACGGCAGAATCGAGAGATACGGCAAAAGCTTTACCTCCGCGGAAAAGCTGGAGGATGTGATTCAGCAGATTGTAGGCCGGTGCAACCGCGTGGTGAATGAACAGAATCCGATTGTGGATGCACGGCTGGAAAATGGAGACCGCGTCAACGTTGTCATGAAACCGGTCGCATTAAACGGACCGATTCTGACCATCCGCCGCTTTCCGGAGCAGGCGGTAACGATGGAATTTCTGGTCTCCATCGGGAGTATTACAAAAGAGGCGGCAGAGTTTCTGCAGGCCCTCGTCCGGACCCGCTACAGCATGATGATCGGCGGGGCGACCGGATCTGGCAAAACGACATTTCTGAATGCGCTTTCCGCCTACATTCCAAAGGGCGAGCGCATCATAACCATCGAAGACAATGCAGAGCTGCAGATCCAGGGTGTGGAGAATCTGGTGCGGCTGGAAGCAAAAGAGGCAAATCTGGAATCAGGAACAGAAATTACGATCCGCGATCTGATCCGCGCAGCTTTGCGTATGCGGCCGGACCGCGTAATTATCGGCGAAGTGCGCGGAGCGGAAACGTTTGAATTATTATCCGCACTCAATACCGGGCATGCGGGATCTTTGAGCACGGCACATGCAAACAGCGTGAAAGATATGATCTCCCGTCTGGAAACGATGGTGCTGATGGGAGTGCAGCTCCCGGTGGAAGCAATCCGCCGCCAGATTGCATCGGGAATCGAAATTCTCGTGCATTTAGGACGCGGGGAGGATGGAAGCCGTCGGGTGGAGGAGATCGCAGAGATCACAGGGATGGAGGAGGACGAAATCAAAACGGTTTCTTTGTTTCGAAGAGAATATGGGAGAGGCCTGCAAAAGACAGGCGAACTGGTACACAGAGAAAAACTGGAGGGGAAAACAGGATGAGAATACGTGCGGGAAGCCAGGCAAAGACGGGCATGGCAGAGGAGAAGGAGACGAAGGGGATCGACTATCAGACCTGGGAATTTACCGGTCGGGAATATCTCGAAATAGCGGGAATCAGTCTTGGGATTGCCGCCGCTGTGAACCTGCTCTGTTACCGGGCGTGGTGGGCATGCATTGCTGTGGTTCCGGTTGGAATCGTATGTTTTCACACGTATCGGAAAAACCGGATTCAGAGACGGAAAGAGGAGCTGTACGACAGCTTCCGGGATCTGATTGCGTGGATGCACACGGCACTGCGTTCCGGCTATTCCATGGAAAATGCAGTGCTGGAGGCGGCAGGACAGCTGGAACAGTCGCTGGGAAAAGAAAACATTCTGGTACAGGAACTGCGCCGGATGCGTCATAAAATGATGATTTCCGTGCCGGTGGAACAACTGTTTCAGGATCTTGCGGTGCGAAGCCGCATTGACGATATTGCGACGTTTGCAAGTGTACTGGTGATTGCGAAGCGGACAGGAGGAAATGTCTGCGAGATCTTTCAGAATACGTGGGATATTTTCTGTACGAGAATTGACACGATGCGGGAAATCCGTGCGGGCGTTTCTTCCCGGCGGTTCGAGCAGAATATTATGAGTGTTGTGCCGTTTGGAATTCTGGGATATGTACAGCTTTCCTTTCCGGAATTCTTAAGTGTGATGTATGGGAATGTAATCGGGGTTTTCTTCATGAGCGGATGCCTTGCCGTGTATCTGGCAGCATGGGTGCTTGGAAAGAAGATTCTGGACATTGAATTTTAAGAAGCAATTGAAGTTTAAAAAGTAAGACTGCGAATCATAACGATTCGTCCGCAAAAAAGGGGAGAAATCAAATGTTGTGGATTTGTCTGACCGCATGGGCGGGGCTGTTCATCTGGTATTTCCGGATGAGAAAAAAGGCGGAAGATCACAAATTGGTGAGACGGATTTTCTGCCTTGCAGCGACAGGGTTTATAGCGGGCACTGCACTCTGCCTTCCGATCGGAGTGCGAAAAGTTTCAGGAGATGAAAAAGCGGAACTTCAACTGGAACGGGGTGCCTTAGGCAGCCAACCGACAGAGGAAAAACTTGAGGTTTCTGTTGGAAATCAGAAACCGGAAAGAATTACACTGTCTGTACCTGCAAGAGCTTACAGCGCAGAAGAGATAGAAGAGGCGTTCAGTGCGGCGATAGAGGCGCTGGATGAAATCATCTTAGGTGAGAATCTGTCTTTTCATACGGTAAACAGAAACATGGATCTGGTTACGGAAATACCGGGAAGCCCGGTGGCGCTTAGCTGGGAAACAGACAGGCCGTTGTTGATTGACAGCCGGGGTTTGCTGTCAGACGAGATTCCCGAAGAAGGAGTGGAGGTTACGCTGAAAGCGGAACTGGAACTTCAGGGGGAAACAACAGAATATATACGGAAGGTTCAGGTCTATCCACCGGAGATAAAAGGGCGGGATGCGGTTCTTAGGGCACTGAAAAAAGCAGTGGAAAAAGAAAACGAAGCGCATCCCGAAGAAACAGCCTATTATCTGCCGGAGACACTGAACGGAGAAACTGTAACATGGTCAAAAGTGCCGGATCTGACAGGTCTGGAACTTATGGCACTTGCCGCGGCGGCAGGAGCAGTCTGCTGGGCGGCAAAAGGAAGGGAACAAGAAAAAGCAAGGCAGAAAAGAGAAGAACAGATGCTGCGGGATTATCCCGAAATTGTCAGCAAAATGGTTCTTCTTCTGGGTGCCGGGCTTGGGATGCGGAAAGTACTCGAGCGGATTGCAGTGGATTACCGGAAAAATCTGGCGCTTGGCGGGCAGAAACGTTTTGCCTATGAAGAGATTGTATTTACCTGCCAGGAGATGGAAAACGGTGTTTCCGAGCAGGAAGCGTACCAGCGCATGGGAATGCGTATGGGAACCGGAGCGTATCGTTCCCTTGCTGTTCTGCTGACGCAGAATCTGAAAAAAGGCAGTAAAGGACTGCTGGAATTATTGAAACAGGAATCGCAGGAGGCCTTTGAGGAGAGAAGAAGGCAGGCGAAAACAACAGGAGAAAAGGCATCGACAAAGCTTCTTCTTCCGATGGGCATGATGCTTGCGGTTGTATTGGTCATACTCACGGTTCCGGCATTTTTGTCCTTTTATGCATAGGGGATGTTTTTATCCCCACAACAGCTGGTAAAGAGAGGGAGGTGGGAATTATGAAGCTGATATCGGAGTTCTGGAAAGAGGAAGATGCGGTGGGTGTTGTGGAAGTGATTCTGATTCTCGTTGTGCTGATCGGACTCGTACTAATCTTTAAAAAGCAGCTTGTGAGTCTGGTCAACAGTCTGATGGAGAAGGTCACAAACCAGAGCAACACCGTATAAACGGGAAAATGTCCAATACGGAACTCCAAAGAAAAATTTAGAAGCCGGTACGGACCTATATGTCATTTGCATATCTGTGTCTCGGTATATCCTTTATCCGATCCACGGCATCTAAAGTTCGAAAAAGTAAAAGTAAAGTGGAAGGAGCTGTATCCCATGAGGGAAAGAGAAAGACAGAAAAGATGGGCAGCCGGAAGCATAACAGCATATTTGTGTCTCGTTCTGATACTGATGCTTTCCCTGATTTCCGGGACAATTGCGTCGGTGCGAAATGCCCATGCACGGGTGATGACGGCCTGCGCAATGGAACAGGGACTGTATTCTCTGTTTGCCGGGTATGACAGAACACTGCTGGGACAGTACGAGCTGTTTTTTTATAACGGCGGGGATAAGAGCGGTGTCTGGAAACCTGAAACCATGAGCAGAAAAGTCGCAGAAACTGCGGGAGAAGTTCTGTCCCCCACTGCATCGGGGATGGGAATTCTATCAGGCAGTTTATCTGGCGGACAGGTTACAGAAGTTTATCTCGGCGGCTATCGTCTTGCGACAGACGAGGAGGGAAGTGCTTTCTCCCGTCAGATCTGTGAGGCAATGAAAGCCAGCCTTGGAACTTATGGAATACAGCAGCTTTCCCAGAAATTAAGAGGAGAACAGGAAACCGTGAAACGTCAGGAGGACGGACAGAGCGGTTACGAGGAAGAGGAGGTTTTAAAACAGTATGAAGAATCCAAACAGTCAGAAGAGGGAACAGAAAAAACAAAAGGTGAAGGAGAATCTGGAAACGGCACGCCTTCGGAACCGGATCAGAAGCAGCCGGTACCGGAAGATTTTGTGAATCCGATTGAGGTCATTCAAAAAGTAATGAAAATGGGAATTTTAGGACTGGTCCTCCCGGAAGGGCAGGCACTGTCGCAGGGGGAAACGGATGTATCGTTTCTTGCATCAAAACGGGAGCTGCAGAGCGGGTTTGGCATGGCAGAGTGTGGAAAAGAACTGAGCTTTGTGGATAAGATACTTTCGTCCGAATATATTCTGTGGAAATTTCCGTGCTATACCAGCAAGGAGAAGAAGGAAGGGCTGCAGTGCCAGGTGGAATATGTGCTCTGCGGAAAAAACAGTGATCAGGATAATCTGGCGGGAACCGTGAACCGTCTGCTGGCGCTGCGGGAGGCGGCAAATCTGGTGTATCTGGCGAAAGATGCGCAGAAGCAGGGCGAGATGGAAGCAATGGCGGGGGTAATTGCCGCGTCGTTTGGAGTTCCGGCGGCGATGCCGGTTGTGAAAATGGCACTTGCCGTGTGCTGGGCATTTGCAGAAAGCATTCTGGATCTGCGGGAACTGCTGGATGGTGGAAAAGTAGCACTGTTCAAAACGGCAGAATCGTGGCAGCTTTCTCTGGAACAGCTTCCGAAACTGCTGGAAACAGGGGATCAGAGCAGAAAAAATGCACCGGGCGGCATGGAGTATTCCGATTATCTGCGGCTGCTTTTGATGCAGAAATCGGGAAAAGCGGTAACGTTTGGAGCGATGGATCTGGTGGAATACAATATGCGGACAGAACAGCAGCAGCCGGGTTTCCGACTGGATTGCTGTGTCGATGAACTGGAAGCCGGTTTTACGGCGGTAATTGGGAAACGAGAGTATGAGATTACGAGAAATTATGGATATGAGATGCAGGGAGCAGCCTGAAAAATGGGATGACTCCGGCAGGGATACAAAAGGGTGTTCTTCTGAACGGCACATTTATTTCTGGAACCTTATCAAAAAACTTATCCACTCTTCCGGGAATTTTTATAAATCCGGATCAGGAGAGCAGCCTTTTGTAAAACGAAAATGGAACAGGGCAAGCCTGACGGTGGAAGCTTCACTGGCACTTCCTGTTTTTCTGATCGCGGTTCTTGTGTTATTAAAAATCGTGGATCTTTACCGGCTGCATGGAATGCTGACGGTATCTCTGCAGGAGTCCGCGCGGTATCTTTCCGTCTGTGCCTACGCGGTGGATGAGACGGGAAAAGAAACGTATGAAATACCAGAAACGGCTGCGTGCATTGCTTATGCAGAAGCAAAGATTCCAAAAGAAATCCGCGAAAATGGAATGGTGACACTGGCAGGAAGCCGTGTGAAAAATGGATGGCTGGAACTGAAAGCGATTTACTGGCCGAAAATGGGAAACCGCCTCGTTCCGGTGCGGAACCGGGGAATTGCAGCGTGTGCGAAAGTGCATCTGTTCTGCGGAAAGACAGAAGAGGAGGCGGATGAAGAAGAGGGCGAAGCAAAACAGATGGTGTGGGTGACTGAGAACGGCAGTGTGTATCATACCGATTCGTCGTGCAGTCATATCAATCTTTCGATCCAGGTTTCCTCACCGGGTGCGCTTGCGTGGAAACGGAATCAGGATGGAGAAAAATATAAGGAATGCGAACAGTGCGTGGGAAATGGCGCTGCGGGTGCGGAAGTTTACTATACGAAATACGGAAACCGGTATCATAACAGTCTTTCCTGCAAAGGGCTGAAACGTAAAGTAAAACTTGTAGCACTGGAACAGACGGATGGACTGCCGCAGTGCTCGAAATGCGCGAAAAAGGCGGCGTAAGAAAGCCGGATATGAGCAGAGCAGGTGTCTTCTTTCCGGGTGAGACTGGAAAGAAGGACGGTAAACAGAAACTCGGGTTTGCGGAAAGGAGGCCGCGGCTGTGTATCAGGAAGAAGTAAAGAGTGCAATTATATTGCTGTATCTGGGGATTCTTGCCGGAATGGATGTGAGGAAACGGCAGATCAGCCTTGTCCTGACCGGTGTTTTATTCCTTGCAGGCATTGGATGGCAGATTCTGGTGGAACAGACATCGTGGCTGGAATGGCTGCTGTCCCTGCTGCCGGGAGCAGGATTTCTGACGCTCAGTTATATATCACGGGAACAGGTGGGATACGGGGACGGCCTTCTGCTTCTGACGGTTGGAATCTGGCTGGGATTTGGGCAGACATTCGGCGTTCTGACGCTGGGACTCATTCTCTGTTCGGTACTCTGCGGAGTCCTTCTGATGCGGAAGAAAATACGGAAACAGGATTCCATACCGCTGGTGCCGTTTCTGCTGCTTGGATTTGTGGGGAGGTGCGGAATGCTTTGAAAGTGAAAATGAGAAAAGCAAGTATTACGGTAGAGGCAGTTCTGGTCGTGCCGCTTGTTCTGATGGTGATTTTTCTTCTGCTGTCGCTGACCTTTTTTGTACACGCACGGAGCTGGTATACATTTGCGGCATATGAAAGCACAATGCTTGCCGCCAGTGAAGGCCGTCTGTCTGTGGAAAAAGGAGAGGCAGCCGCCCAAAGCCGGATGGAATGGGGGATTTCCCAGATACCGCTTCCGGCTGAACCGGTGACCGTACAGACGGAATGCAGAGAAAAAGAGATTCAGATAAAAGCAGAAGGAAACATTCTGCCAATCTGGAGCCGGAACGCGTGGGAATATTCGGTTTTGAGTGAAAGCAGGAGAAACAATCCGGTGAAAACGATCCGGAAGATACGGGCAGTAAAACAGATCTGGAACCAGAAGTAAGGACGGAAGCGGAGAAATGCAGATTGATTATAAAAGAGATTTGAATCATACATATGTTATTTTACAGGAGGAAAAAGAGCCGGACACGGCGTCGTATCAGATCCGTATGCTGCTGACAAACACAATCCCAGGGCTTTTGGACTGCAAAATCGGGAAAATGGATGATAAAACATTGTTTTACTATGAGGTGACATCAAGGCAGTCGCTTCAGAGTGTGTTTGAACAGCGCTCGATTGGGGCGGAGGCGCTGCGGAAACTATTTGAACAGCTGCTGGATCTTCTCGAAGAACTGGGGCAGTACCTGCTTGCACCGGACGGCCTCGTTCTGCAGCCGGAGCTGGTTTTTGCAGATGCAAATCTGGAGAACTTTTCCTTCTGTTATCTGCCGGGAAAGCAGGGACACACAGGCTGTTTTCAGAAGCAGATCCGGGAGCTGATGGAATATCTGCTGCCGAAGCTGGATCACCAGGAGCAGGATGCGGTAGTACTCGGGTATGGACTGTATCGGGAGATTTCGGCGGAGATCTTTTCGGTTGAGATGATTCAGGCACTCTTATATCAGACAGGGAAAGAGAAGAAAGAAACGACGGAGCAGGAGGGAAAAGAGCGTCCTAGGGAAGAAAATCCGCCTGTACAGATGGAGGAAACACTTTGGGGAGAACAAGAAGCGGAAGCGGCGGAAAATTTTTTTGTGGAAGCGGAGGAAGAAAAGGATGAAGGACGCTGGAAAAATATTGTGGAAGCAGTGATCTGCATCGGATTTCTGGGAGGTGTGCTGGCACTGCGGTGGACACAGGCCGAAACTGTTTGGTATCTGGTGCTGGGAGGAGCGGCGGCTGTTGTGGGAATTGTAAGTCTGGCATTGGAACTTGCCAGCCGATGGAAAAAGCGGCAGTCGGGAACAGAAACAGGAAGCTATGGGAAGGCCGCAGGAATCCGGAAACAAGGAGAAACAGGAGATGTATTTTCGGAATATCAGAATCGGAAGGGCTTAAAACAGAAAGATGGAACATGGAATCCGAAAAGCGATACAGAACAGCAGGGATGGAAAAGGGATTCCTCAGTCGAAAAAGAGAAAACATGGGAAAAGAATGAAGAACAGGAAAACAGAAAGATGCACAGCCTGATGGAATTGGAGGGGCATGAAGAGGATCTGTTTGGAAAAACGGAACTGCTGACCAGCCCGGAGGATGAGGGAAGGGCATATCTGATTCCGATAGATCCGATTGATCTTCCGCTGATTCCGATTGAACGCGGAAGCACATTGATTGGAAAACTGTCAGCGGCGGCAGATGTAATTCTGCCATACCGTACGGTAAGCCGCCTTCACGCAAAGCTGGTCAGTACAGAAGAGGGAGATTATCTGCTGGATCTGAATTCGCGGAACGGAACAACGGTGAATGGCGTTCCATTGATGGGCGAGACAAAAAAGAAGCTGGAGGATGGAGACGATATCTCATTTGCCGGGAAGAAATACCGGTATAAGGCGGGAGAGAAAAACAGAAATTAGAGAAAAATGACGCATTACACTTTTTCGATTTGGAGAAAGTGGTGGATGCGTTATTTTTAATATGGCAGAATGATCGAAGAAAAAAGTTATGCGAATGAAACAAAAATATTATAGAAAAGAAAATTATGCATAAAACTAAAAAAAGAAATAATGGAAAAAATAACGTCATAAAACGTCGAAAGCTGTCGTGAAGCGTCAATAATTGTCGAAAAACGTTTATCAAAAAAGAAAAAAATTTGACGATTTCTTGCATTTACAAGTGAATTAAATTATAATAAAAAAATAGCACAGATAAGGAAATGATGTAATGGAAGAACAAAGGAAAAACAGTTACGATCCGAACGAAGATATCGTGGACCGTATGTGGAAGAGATCAAAAAACAGCATCAATCTGGTCATCGTCGTATGCAATATTCTGGTATTCCTTGCAGTCACACTGACCGGAGGGACAGAGAGCTCCAGACATATGATGGACTGCGGTGCGGCGTATGCGCCGCTGATTGAGAGCGGAGAATACTATCGCCTGTTTACGAGTATGTTTCTTCACTTTGGCATCCAGCATCTGATCAACAACATGCTGCTTCTTTTGTTCCTTGGGGATTACCTGGAACGCGCAGCTGGAAAGATCCGTTATCTGGTCATCTATCTGGGCGGCGGACTCGTCGGAAATCTGTGCTCGTATCTGCATGAACTGTCCCTGATGAAAACAGGGGAAGCACCGGCAGTTTCCGCCGGCGCTTCGGGAGCGATTTTTTCTGCAGTCGGAGCGATGCTTGTTCTTCTGGCATTTCGGAAAGGAAGGCTGGAGGATCTCACCTTCCGGCGGATGGCCGTCATGGCTGTCCTTTCGCTGCTGGTCGGATTCCAGTCTTCAAATGTGGACAACTTCGCACACATCGGCGGTTTTCTGGCAGGTGCAGTCCTGATGGCGGTTCTCTATCCGAGAATGGCAAGGATCAGGAAAAGGGGAAAACAACCGTAAAGGTGCTTCCTTCCCCGGGAACGGAAGAAACGGAAATCGTGCCGTCGTGTGCGGTTACAATTTCCTTGCAGATGGCAAGTCCAAGGCCGGTTCCGTTTTTCTTATGTGTGACAAAAAGGTCAAAGAGAGTCGGCAGATCCTCGGCGGGGATTCCGCAGCCAGTGTCCTGCACACGGATGGTCAGAAAGTCACCGTCGAAACAGAGAGAGATTTTGATCGTTCCGCCGGAAGGCATTGCTTCCGCCGCATTTCGGATCAGGTTCAGAAAAAGCTGACGAAATTGCGTGGTATCAAGGGCAAAGCGCGGAATGGCAGATTCCTTGACAAGTTCAATGGAAACCTGTTGTTTTTCGAGGAGAACGCCGGTATCGGCACAGAGATTCTGGAGCAGAAGATAAGGATTCACGTAAGCGCGTACCGCCCGATATGAATGATTATAGCAGGAGAGCTCATCGAGCAGGGAGTTCAGAAAAGCCATATTTTCCTGGATTTTCTGAAAATAGAGATCGTTGGAAAGCTCCGGATGTGCTAAAAGAAGAAGCTGATGAAAGCTGTGGATAATCGCAACAGGATTTCGAACCTCATGTGAAATCCGGGAAATCATAGCGTGACATTCTTCCGATAAGCCCTGTGAATTGGTTGTTGGTTCTTTTGACATAGCCGTATCCTCCTTATGATGCGTAGGTAATGATTTTTGATTAGGCAAAAGTTTAGCATTGAAAAGGGGGAGCGCGCAACAAAAAGCGTTCTGCATTATTTGACATTTTTCGACAAATAGTGAGAAAATAGAGTTGTCCGGAACCGTGCGAAACGGGATTCGGAACAACAAAAAAATCAAAAAAAGTAAAGGAGAAAAAGATCATGGATTGTATTTTTTGTAAATTAGCAAACGGAGAAATTCCAACCGCAACACTGTATGAGGACGATGAGTTCCGTGTCATTCTGGATCAGGGACCGGCAACGAAAGGACATGCGCTGATTCTTCCGAAACAGCATTTTGCAAACATTTATGAGATTCCGGATGAAACCGCAGCAAAAGCAATGATTCTCGGCAAAAAAATGGCAACAGCCATGACAAAAGCACTGCATTCCGATGGCTTCAACCTGGTACAGAACAACGGCGAGGCAGCAGGACAGACGGTATTCCACTTCCATATGCATCTGATTCCAAGATATGAAGGGGACAATGCCGGTATTGCTGCATGGAAGCAGGGAACTCTCGAGGATGCGGTAAAAGAGCAGATCATTGAGAGCGTGACGGCAGAGCTGAAGGCCTGAGAAAGGGCTGGCAGCAGCCAGAAAAAGAATCAATGACAGACGAACAGGGGCGGAGAACAATGGACAAAAATAACTTTTCAGAAATATATAAAAAGTATGTAATGACAGCCTATTCAGCCGCAATGCAGGCGGTGCACAATGAAGCCGATGCGGATGATATCGCACAGGAAACGATGGTGAAACTGTACCTGAATATTGATGCGCTGGATGAAGACAGAGTAGAAGGCTGGGTCCGTGTTGCTGCAAAGAATCTGGGAATTGATTATCAAAGAAAAGCACAGCGTTTTGACTGGAACGAACTGGATGAGGATCTTCGGGCGGAAGAGATGGAACTTCCGACGCTTGTAGAGGAAGAAAAGCAGGAGAGAAATCATTTTTTTCGGGAAATGATGGACGCACTGAAAGATCATGATGAATCGGGTTACTATATTACGCGTGAAATCAAGGTACATGAGCGTCCGGAAAAGGAAGTAGCATCCGAAATGGGTATTACCATCGGAAATCTGCGGGTGAAAATGACCCGGACGAAAAAATGGCTTTGCCAGCACTTTGCTGACAAAGCCAGAGAAATGGGATTTCTGTAGTTACTATTTGCGTTCGCATTCCTGGATCAGGGAAAGGATGCGGCCGATGGAATCGGTGTGGCTGCTCTTCTTCATCGCATTGATGTAGGTCTGACGATTTTCGTAAACCTCACGGATTGCGGACTGAAGGGTCTGCGCATTCACGGATTCTTCTTCCAGAACTTTACTGTAACCCTGACGCTCAAAGGAACGCGCATTTAAAATCTGGTCTCCGCGGCTGGCATTGGCAGAAAGCGGAATCAGAATGTTTGGTTTTGCCAGAGCACTGATTTCGCAGATCGCATTTGCGCCGGCGCGGGAGATGATCAGATCTGCTGCGGCGAAGAGATCCGGGAGCTCATCTTTGATGTACTCGAACTGAACGTAACCTTCGGTACCATTTAAGGATGCATCCAGTTTATCTTTACCGCAGAGATGAATCACCTGGAAATCTTTCAGAAGTTCTGGTAAAATAGAACGGACCGCATGATTGACAGCGACGGAACCGAGGCTTCCTCCGATGACGAGAATAACCGGTTTTGCGGCATTGAATCCGCAGAACTTCAGGCCTTCCCGTGCATCGCCGGACAGCAGTTCCTGGCGGATTGGCGTTCCGGTCAGAACGGCTTTGTTTTCCGGGAGACATTTAACGGTTTCCGGGAAATTACAGCAGACCTTTGCAGCGGACGGAATACACAGCTTATTTGCCAGGCCAGGCGTCATATCCGATTCATGGATGAGCGCCGGGACTTTACATGCTTTGGCGGCAAGGACAACCGGTACCGAAACGAAGCCGCCTTTGGAGAAGACAACGTTTGGTTTCAGCTTTTTGAGCAGTTTTTTTGCTTCAAAGTAGCCTTTTACGACGCGGAATGGATCGGAAAAGTTTTTCGGATCGAAGTAGCGGCGCAGCTTTCCGGATGAAATTCCGTAATACGGAATGCCGAGATCTTCGATCAGCTTGCGCTCCATACCGTCGTAGGAACCGATATAAGAGATTTTATAACCTGCTTCCTTTAATTTTGGAATCAGGGCAATATTCGGGGTAACATGGCCGGCGGTACCTCCGCCTGTCAGAACAATATGCTTCATGAGAATTCCTCCCTGGAATTTGATAATATCATTTGGCTTTTATTATCCCCTCAAGAAGAAAAAAAGTCAAGAGCGGTTACAACATGGAAAATGCCGAGGAACGGAAGAAGATGAAAAAGATAGAAAAAGAAGAACAGCTGAAAAAGAAACTGGAGCAGACGATGGAAGAAAAAATGGCTGCGGATTCGAAAACGGTGGAAGGGGAATCGGCAGTTGTAAAGGCAGAGGAAGGAAACACAGCAACAGAACAGGAGGCTGCGCCTGCGCTTTCAGAGGAAGAACTGAACGCAATGTACGAGCGCTTCCAGCAGCGCCTCCAGAAGGAAGGACTCGCGGACGCGGAAGGCAACCCGACAGAAAAAACACTGGAGATCCGCCGCCAGATCGTGGAGAAAAAGGTGGAACGCGAAAAGCAGGCGGAGAGACAGAAGAAGATTGCGAAGAGAGCGAAAACAACAAAACACTGGGTACGGACGGCAAAGGCGGCTGGTGTTGTGTTGGTTGTGGGGGCGTGTGTTTTTGGAGCCAGTATGACGAGTGAGGCGAATCGGATTCGGTTGGTGGAGACGATGCATGGAGTTTGGAATACAGGTGATGCAACTGGAACGGATAATGGAGAGGTACGTAAATATTCAAATGTGAGTTTAGATGAAGCGCAGAAAGAAATAAGAGATAATCTGCATATTCCGGTACCGGAATTTTATTATATTCCGAAAGGAATGCAGTATAGTAAATTTATGATAATACCTGAAATACAGATGGCTTCAATTGAGTATCAATATAATGGACATTCGGTATATTTACATTTATCAGCGAATGAAAATGATTTATCACAAGGGGAATGGAAAGACAGGGAAAAAGTTCAAGTAGAAACACTTGATAGTACGGTAGAAGTTGAGATGGGAACTATTTCCGAAAATGATGAAGATAATTATTATGCTATATGGAAGTATAAAGATTCATATTATGAATTAAGTGGACAGATAGAAAAAGAAGAGTTGATAAAAATTTTGAATGAAATGCAGTACAATATGTAATTGATTTAAAATTAATACGTATATATTATGTAGATGAGACGAGGGGAAAGAGGAAGTATGAAAAAGGTTATGAATTTAAAAAGCTTACTCTTTTGTGCAATGCTCGTTTTGACAATGTCTTTGAATACAGTAAATGCTCAAGCTGGGGCGCTAGATTATCTGGGTCATACGATTGATGGTTCTGAATTGACAAATGAGATAGAGTCAATGGGAGATTATCAGAGCGTGGCAAGGAGTACATATCTGCATCAAGGGTTTGTGAGAATTACGAATAATGGCAATGGCTATATTGGAATAGGAGGCGGAACAGAGTGCAATGTTAGTTGTAGCACTGTGAAACTGAATATTTACTTGGAACGTTCTAGTGGTTCAGAAGATTTTTATAGTTATCAAAAATGGGAAAATGTAGATCATAATACAAATTCTTTGTATTTTGGAAAAGAAATAAAAGTAGAAAAAGGCTATTATTATCGTTTAAGAGGATATCATTCTTGCACTAAAAATGGTGTCACTGAAAATGGTGGTAGTAGAACCAATGGTATTTATATTGGATAATCAAATTGCCAAGTAGCCAATAAACATTCAAAACGAAATGGTTAACAATATTACTAAAAAGCACAAGAGAGTAGTGTAAACAAAAAAAATTTTAAGCCAGCCAGTTTGCAACTCCCTCACCCCTTAAAAATCCCGGGGCCAGTCCCCTATAGAAACCTTATAACAATGAATATATTAAGACGAAAACGCAGATCTTTCAGGATTTTCAACGCGTCGAAATTCCTTTTTCCAACCACAACACAGATCTGAGTCATCATGTGTTACTATGTTCAGCGTGTGAGTGATCATACGGAACATCGGCTGGCCCCGATAAGTGAGGCATCGGTATTACTGCAGGAATACCGGTGCCTCTTTTCTATGCACTTCCGGCGGCCGATGCCCATAATTGAACAAAAATATCAAGATTATTGTGCAATCTGCCTTAAAATTCCGTTGGAATCTGCCAGGTATTATGCTATAATAATCAAAGAAGAGAGAATAAGCATAAAATACAAAAGAAATTTCAGATTATTTTCGCGGACAACGCGTCAAAGACCATGCTGGCATGAGAACTTGATGACTGCTGGCCGCGATAACGGGCCAAACGCATAACGCGTGTTTTGACCCGTAGTGACAACATTTTGTCCCCGAACAAAACGGGAGAACAGGAGGCATCTTATGCGTCTTACATTTCTTGGAGCAACACATGAAGTGACGGGCAGTTGTTATTATCTGGAGGCTGCCGGAAAGAAGTTTTTAGTGGACTGCGGTATGGAACAGGGACCGAATATTTACGAAAACAAACCAATTCCGGTCCCGGCATCCCAGCTTGATTTTGTATTGATCACGCACGCGCACATCGATCACACCGGAAATCTGCCGCTGCTGTATGCGCACGGCTTCCGCGGTCCAATCTATATGACCCCGGCGACGGTAGCGCTTTCGGACATCATGCTCCGCGATAGCGCACACATTCAGCTCGCCGAGGCCGAGTGGCGGAACCGCAAAAACCGCCGGGCGGGAAAAGAAGATTACGTCACGCCGTACACAATGGAGGACGCCCTCGGCGTGATCCGCTTACTGGAGGGCATTCCGTATCATCAGCGTGTGACACTATCGGACGGCATTCAGATCCGTTTCCTCGATGCCGGTCATCTGCTCGGCTCCGCATCCATTGAGCTGTGGCTGACAGAGGACGGTGTGACGAAAAAACTGCTCTTCTCCGGCGATATCGGAAATATCCATCAGCCGCTGATCAACGACCCGGAGTACCCAGAGAGCGCTGATTACGTGATTATGGAATCCACCTACGGTGACCGGAGCCACGGTCCGAAACCGGATTATGTACCGGAGCTGGCAAAAATCATTCAGGAAACGCTCGACCGCGGCGGCAACCTCGTGATCCCGTCGTTTGCTGTTGGAAGAACGCAGGAGATGCTGTACTTTATTCGTGAAATTAAGGCAGAACATCTGGTTCACGGCCACGGCGAATTCCCGGTTTACGTGGACAGTCCGCTTGCCGTTGAGGCAACCAATATTTTCCGCGATCATCAGAAAGAGTGCTACGATTCCGATGCAGCTGCGCTCCTTGCGCAGGGCATTAATCCGATTCTGTTTCCGGGCTTAAAGCTCTCGATTACATCCGATGAGTCGAAAGCCATCAACTTCAACGAAACCCCGAAGGTCATCATATCCGCGAGCGGCATGTGCGATGCAGGACGAATCAAGCATCATCTGAAGCACAACCTCTGGCGGCAGGAGAGCACGGTTCTCTTCGTCGGCTATCAGGCCGTCGGTACACTGGGACGGGCGCTGATCGGAGGCGCGAAGAAGGTGAAACTGTTCCAGGAAGAGGTTCATGTGAACGCGCACATCATCCAGTTTCCGGGCATGAGCGGCCACGCAGATCAGGAAGGACTGCTCAAATGGGCGGGCAGTCTGCAGGCAAAACCGGACCGCGTTTTCGTAACGCACGGCGAAGATAAAGTGACGGAAATTTTTGCAGAAAAACTGTGGGACGAATTCCGCTACCCGGCGATGGCTCCGTTCTCCGGCACGGTATTTGACCTGAAAGAAAATGAATTCATCGAAAAAACCGTTGGCATTCCGATCCAGAAGGAAACAACGGCAAACGCAGGAACACTGCGCACGAGAAGCAGCGGAAATGCCGTCTTCGATCGTCTCGTTGCGGCTGGTCAGCGGCTGCTCACCGTCATTACAAGAAACAAAGGCGGTGCTAACAAAGACCTTTCGAAATTTGCCGATCAGATCAACAGTCTCTGCGACAAATGGGACAGATAAAGCAGTCCGGTGGCTGGAAGAAAGACTGTGCTATTAATATAGAAGAAAAACCGGAAGAAAGCAGGCGGCAGGGAAGCTGTGCTGCATCAGAAAAGAAAAAACAGAAGTGGATAAATTACAAACTCCCCGGGGTGAGCATTCCCCGGGGAGTTATTATAATAAAAAAGAGCAAGCGTAAAAAAAGTTATTTCTGGATAGCCTGTTCCAGTGCTTTTGCAAGCTGGTCTGGACATGATGTTCCGCGTCCGTTGCAGTCGATGCCTTTCATGCGGGAGATGGCTTCGTTTACGTCCATGCCCTCAACGAGTCTTGCAACACCCTGTGTGTTTCCGTTGCATCCGCCTACGAACTGTACGTTGTGTACTTTACCGTCTTCTACCTCAAACAGAATTTTTCTGGAACAGGTACCTTTTGTTGTATATTCCATCGATAAGATCCTCCTTTGTGAATAAAAAATTAGAACATTATCGTGAACTTCAGCCACGATAATTCTTCGGTTCCTGCTATTATACCATAGATTACGAAAACAGCAAAGAAAAAAGATACCACAGATCCAAAATTTATTGTATACTGTAACAGGAATTACAAAGAAACCAGAAGGAAAAGAAAATGGACTCCCGGAGTTTTCCGTTCTTACTTTAGCAGCTGACCGCTGACAAAAATGATTTCATAAAAGCAAGAACAGAAAGAATCGGGGAGTACATGTAAAGTTATTGGAGGATATCATAAACATGAAGTTAATCGGAATTATCGGTGCAATGGAAGTTGAAGTTGCAAGCTTAAAGGAAATGATGACGGATGTTACAATCCGCACGAAAGCATCCATGGAGTTCAACCACGGTTACCTGAACGGAAAAGAAGTGGTTGTTGTGCGTAGCGGAATCGGCAAAGTAAATGCCGGTATCTGCACCCAGATTCTTGTAGATGATTACGGCGTGGACTGTGTCATCAACACCGGAATTGCAGGCTCCCTGCGGAATGAAATCAACATCGGCGATATCGTCATCTCGACCGATGCTGTTCAGCATGACATGGATGTGCGCATCTTCGGATACCCGCTCGGCGAGATTCCGCAGATGGGTGTTTTAAGCTTCCAGGCAGACGAGCACCTCGCAGAGGTGGCAGAGGAAGTCTGCAAGGAAGTCAATCCGGAAATCCAGGTATTCCGCGGACGCGTGGTCAGCGGTGACCAGTTTATTTCCAGCAAAGAAGTGAAAAACCGTCTGATCGAAGAATTCAACGGTTCCTGCGCCGAGATGGAGGGCGCTGCGATTGCGCAGGGCGCTTATCTGAACAAGATTCCATACGTCGTACTCCGCGCCATCTCCGACAAAGCATCCTTCACTCCATCAATGGCACGGACTGCTACGGAATGCCCCATGC
>OGDP01000970.1_pt1 | contig 21517 bp, 21 predicted proteins | sample 1570441 | NCBI WGS metagenome assembly OGDP01 (sample SAMEA2581961, study PRJEB24529) | metagenome | biome: Human gut stool | place: China | collected 2011
TTTCGACTCATCAGGCTAAGAGTAACCCTTTTAAGAAGGCTGTTACCGCTATCGGTATGTCGGTTCAAGGCTATCCGTCAGACTACGCTTTACCGCTAGTTAAAGATTGGATCGGAAGTGATAAGGAAGATATCCCGTGTCCCTTTTTGATTACCACTGCGATTGCGTTTCCGAATTATGAGAAAACAAAGTCTCATGCCAACCTGATGGCCGCTCGCAGTAAGCAAATTGCTTCAAGTGAAGTGGCGCATTACTTACCGTCCTTAAAAAAGCGCGCACAAGACTATGAAATCGTGACGGAAGAATATGCGAAAAACGGTGCGCTTATTCAACTGACGCATCAAGTGCTTTTGTTTGCGCCCAAAGGTGTTGAAACCCAAGCGGTCGAAGCGGTTCGTTCCGTTTTTAAAAGCGCTCACCTCGAAGTTTCTGAAGACGCTTGTATGCATTTACAAAGCTTCTTAACGAGTCTTCCGATGACATTGACGCCTTCCTTTGCAACGGACATCAAGATTGCTCGGCGCTTTAGTACGAAAACGCTCACCAATGTCTGCCATATGGTGCCGATTTTGGGCGAATTACGAGGTACGGGTGCGAGAGACGGCGATGAAAGCATTACTCCCCTTTTACTTTTAAATGGTCGTCATGGGCAGATCACCCCCATTGATATCTTTGCCAATGTCGGGAACTTCAATGCCGTAATTGTGGGCTCTTCAGGGTCAGGCAAAAGTGCACTCACCAACGACTTGATCACAGGTAACTTGGGTACCGGTGGCAAAACGTATGTGATTGACGTTGGCGGGTCGTATAAAAAACTTGTTCATCTTTTAGAAGGTCAATGGATTGAGTACACAAAAGAGCATTACTTGGTGATCAATCCCTTTGAACTCATCCGTGACATTAAAGAAGACATGGGATTTTTAATCCCGATTCTTGTTGAAATGACCTCTCCCAATGAAGGTCTCTCTGACTTTTTGTTAAGTGTGCTTCAAGCACATGCTTTGCATGTCTTAACGAAAGCGAAGAACACGAATGTCACGCCGGAGATCACCGATTTAGTTAGAAGTTTGCGCCGTGGCATTGCCGATCCTGATGCCATCATTGAAGGGAAGGTTCTGACACCTGACAGCCGGATTTTGGATTTAGCGACGCAATTGGCACCCTACTCCCGTCATGGCATTTACGGTCATTACTTTTGTGGAAAAAGCACCGTGAACTTTACGTCCAACTTCATGGTTTTAGAGCTTGAAGGGTTAAAGAGCAGAAAGAGTCTGCAGAGCGTGATTTTGCTTTGCCTCATTTTCTTAATTACTCAAGACCTAACACAAGGCGATTTATCGCAACGCAAGATGGTTGTAATTGATGAGGCGTGGGACTTATTGTCACATCGCCATGCAGCAAGCTTTATTGAAAACGGTTATCGCCGTGCGCGAAAACAAAACGCAGCGTTCATCACGATTACGCAATCCTTTGAAGACTATTACAAAAACGAAACGGCCAAAGCAACGCTTGCCAATGCTGACTTGCGTTTCATTTTGCGTCAAAAATCGGAATCGATTGCCTTTTTGGAAAAAGAGAAAAAAGTTGTCTTCTCCCCTTGGGAGATGCGTGCCATTAAATCCCTTCGCATGGAAGAAAACGCCTATGCGGAATGCCTCTTTATGAGTCCGACGACGCCACCTGCGACTTTGCAAATCCGTTTTGATGATTTCTCACGCCTTTTGTATTCAACCAAAGCCACCGACATGGCTCGAATTGAGCACGCCATGAAGCAGGGCATGACGTTAACGCAAGCCATTTTTTCTCTCATTCATAAACACTAAAAAGAATTAAACATGACGAACGAATTTCATCACCATCCTGATCACGACGGGTTTGCGATCGATAATGCCCTTCCCGTGGGCGAACACTGGTTTGAAGTGAAAAACCCCTTTGAAGACAAGATTGCCAAACACAAGGGACTCAAGCGTGACATGAAAACACCGGCTCAGAAAAACGCCGAACGTAGAGAAGTGCGCGCCGCTCAAAAGGCCTCCCCTTATGTTCAGGTGAGCCTACAGCACGATCGCACTTATCAGAAAAAACTCAATGCTATTTTGAAAGGGTAAAAATCATGCATCGTCTTTCTTTAAATTTATCGGTAAAGACTCTGACCATTTTGAGTCTTTTAAGTGTCGCACTCAGTTTAGTGGCGTTGACACTTAGCCTTACCCATCGTTTTCAATCCCCGATGCCCGTCTTTGCCGTGGTGGATACGCAGTCCGTCATTGAAAGTCAGAAAGTGCTTTGGTTGCGAGAGCTCAATAATCTTGGTCAAACAAAAGAAGCTTATGCGTCTTTTTTACAATAATCTCAGCGATTCCCTCAAAAAATGCAAGAAGCACTTCAAATATTAAGTCAGAAGCACAACGTCATTCTTCTAAATCAAGGTGTTTTAGCAACACAAAACACACAAGATTTAACGCCGGAACTCTTTGCACTCTTAGAGATTGAACCACAAGCCGCAAGTACGGCCCGTGCGCTTTTGCAACGTCAGACTTTCGGTCTTTCCAAGTAATGATCATGAACCAATTACACTCAAATGCCCGTCAACTCGGACGTACCTTACTCATCATTGGCCGCCGTTACGGCCTATGGATCGGTCTGTTCTTAAGCCTCATTTTTTGTTTGACGAGTCGCTATCAATTGGCACTTAACGTCACACATAGCCTCCCTCAAACTCTATTTTTGATTGAGAAGAAAAATCACAACGTGACTCGCGGAGATTACATGGCATTTTTTTGGGTAAAGGGTGGCCCCATTCCCAACGGCATCGTTGTGATTAAAGAAGTGGTGGGCGTAGCCGGTGACAGAGTTGAACACCGACAAAAGAAAGATGGATTATGGGTTGAAATCAACGGTAAAGCGATTTCTCTTATCAAACCGTTTGCTCGAAGCGGCGCTGTTCTTGTTCCCAGCACCACAGGGATGATTCCTGAAAAGCATTACTTTGTCCATGCGCCACACCCGGATAGTCTCGATAGCCGTTATGCCTTAACGGATTTTGTGAATCATGCCCAAATAGTAGGGCGAGCAATTCCCCTTTTCTGAAGAACACATGATGAAGAATTCTTTATTAGTCGCTATTCGTCAAATGATCCTTGTTGGATCGTTATGGTTGACGACACCTTCAGCGTGGGCTTTAGGGACGTCATTGGGGCCCGTTTATCCCATTCTTGAACCCAATCTTTTAGAGATGCTTCAAGTACACGCTCGTGAGTCTGAAAAAGAAACCCGTAGGCGTCAACTTCAAGCGCAGGAACAAATACAACGTTGGGCAACGAACCCGGTAGGAAAAGCATTCCCAGTCGCCGCGAACGGTTTGCATGAATCACTTCCGATCTCAAGCCCCTTGGCGATGATTGACGAAACTTATCGTCGAGACTGGCTTTTTATTGATGCTAATGATCAAACACAAGTGTTGCTCGCTAAACTCTTTCTAAAACGTTGCGATAACGCCGCTCACTGTCGCGTCATCTTAACCGCGGGCCCCTTGGGAAAAGTGCAAGAAGAACTTCAATCCCGTCTTTGGTTTGATCAAGGAGCAAGACTCTCCTCTCGATTAAAGATTGACGTGGTACCAACCCTTGTTACTTTTAAACGTACCTCGATTGAAAAGATCTCAGCTCCCGCAAAAACCTTTCCTTTAAAGCGCTTTTTAAAGGAAAACTCAAAGTGAAAAAGTGGCTTTTTTACTTCTTCTTTTGCGTGGCGACATTGTATTCAAATAATGCTTTTGCTAACGGCACCTGTCAGGGACGCATCACCAATCCCGTCACGGATGTGTGTTGGGAATGCGTCTTTCCCATCACGCTTGGCAATAACGTGAGTCTTTCCAACGGGAAATTTCTAGATGTCAAAACCGATGCCGATCCCTTTTGCGCTTGCGAAGGCAAGGTTTCCATCACCATGGGGCTAAATATCGGATTTTGGGAGCCAATCCGCACGATTGAAATTGTGCGTCGCCCCTTTTGTTTTCTCAGTTTGGGTGGTCTTCAATTAACCGATAGCCATTGGGCGCCGGCGCACGGTCGCACCCCCAACGCCAAAGCCCGAAGCCATCGCACAAGCTTTTATCAAGTGCATTGGTACCACACGCCTTGGCTTTATCTTTTAGAACTGCTATTGGATACTCGCTGCTTAGAACAGTCCCCTTGGGATTTGGCCTACATGACCGAACTCGATCCCCTTTGGGATGATGCTTTAACGAGCTTTCTCTTAAGTCCTGACGTTGCGCTTTTTGCCAATCCCGTGGCCGTGGGCGCTTGCGCCATGGATTGCGTTGCCGCCTCCACCCATCTTCCCATGAATTCACTTTATTGGTGCGGCGGTTGCGCAGGCTCCATTTTCCCGTTAACCGGGTGGGTCGCCAGTCACATCACGTCAGAGCAAGCCTTTAGTCTTCTCATTCAGCGCTTCACGATGAAGATGCACCGTGAGGGACTTCTTTGGCGTCAATGGGGCAAAGACGGTCAATGCGCTCCGCAATTGGAGTGGACCATGACAAAAGACGTCTATCGCACCCAAATGGTTTGGCCTTCTCGTCAAACACAAGGCCGTTGTTGCCGACCTTTTGGAGAGGAAACGGCTTCCTTTGCTTTAGGGGGTACTACTCCGTTGCTCACTGGTGAAGACGGAGCCTACCTCGTTTGGCGTCGAAAAGACTGTTGCCAAGGCATGAATCTCGGAGCTCAAAAATGAAGCGATGCTCTCTATTAAAGACGAAATATTTTTGTCCCTTTTTGATGGGATTGGTCTCATCCGTTTCAGTTGCGCAGATTCCTAATCAAGTACAGAAAAGTGAAGGTGATATCCGACGGAGCATTGAAAAAGCTCAAGCGATTTTACAAACGATGGATGAAACGAAAGAGTCAACCTCCATTGACCTTTTTGTGGCAATTTCAAAAAGCATGCCCCAAACATCTTTAGAGCGTTTGGCTCGAGATGCCGCCCAAGCTCAAGTTCCGTTGATCCTTCAAGGCGTGGGCACGAAACCAGAAAAAAACACCATCGGTAAAACCGTTCTTGAAACCTATGGTCGGCACTGGATTGCCCGTCATATGGAAGATTGGGCATTTGTCACACAAACGAGAGCGACGCTTCAAATTGATCCGACTCGCTTTAAAGCCGCAGGGATTCTTGATGTTCCTCAAGTCATCGTGATGCGCCACTGTGAAAATCGTGGGCAATGTCAACAAAAACCCACATGGATTCTTCGTGCTCGAGGCGATGTCACGTTGGATTATGCGTTGGAGTATTTACTCGCCACCCTGCCAGAGGAAGGTTTACCCGAAAACGACGCAGAAACTGTCAAAGCCAAACTTCAAAAGGCCTTAGCTCGTTTACGAAAGGAAGATATGCAATGAAAGCAAAACTCTTTCTTTTGATCTGCGCTCCCGTTGCTGCCTTTGCTATCACCGTTGAAGAAGCGGCTCAAGAGGCCTCTAAAGTGACAACGCCATCCTATGGGGAGATGCTTACGCATGAAAATCGCGTCAATACTCTCCCGACGGATGCTCTGGGTGATACAGAAAGCCTAGAAAATCTGAAAGGCGAAGATGGCATGGGGGACATCTTTTCACCGGCCACCAACAAAACGCAAAACTGCATGACGTTAGGTGACCCAGAATGTTTGGCCATTCAAGTGGTCAAAGGCAATGCCAATCAAGTGCCCACATTGGATGAGACAACCAAAAATGAAATTCACGAAGGGTACAAAGACATTATTGATAATGCCAATGATTTAACCGAAGGCGGAAGCGATTTGGTGTCCTCTGAAATTCGTTGCGAAACGGTAACCACCGTCATTCCGGGGCGTGAACAATTAGAAGTGTGTGATGAAGGACTTCTTTTTGAAAATGTTGCGTGCACGCAAGGTTGGGAAATGAGTAAGGAATTAAAAATTCTTTACCACTGCTCGACTTTGCAAAATGCCGTTCAAAAAGAATGCACCATTGTCAAACAAGCGGTGGGACACAAAGAAAATATTGTCTCGTGCTTAGCAACACCCGCTCAAACCGAAGAAAAAGTTTGCCGTTTTATGAACGATGCCACCGTCACTCAAGTCTTTCCGTATCAGTGCGAAGTGCATCAAACGCAAACCAAAGAGAAAAAGTGCATCCGAACGCTCACTGTTGATGTAGTGCAGGGCTGCTCCACTTCGTATCAATCCAGTGCTTCTCTTGAAGTCTTTAAAGAGGTGGGGTACACAGCGTCGAACCGTTACCAAACCATGCATCTCACGCAATACTGTCGAGAGCCTTTCCGTGGACTTTTAATTAAGTTTGGGAATAAGACGCTGGGTTCCTTCCCTTCGGTTCCGTCAACGGTGAATGCAACCTACATCTTGGATTTTGTCTTTACGCTAGAAGAAGACAGGGGCGAATACCTAATTACGGCTACGAATATCGACAAGGGCTTGGGCACGCGTGTTGTCACCGTGCGTCAACCCAAACTCTCGGTCAACCCACAGCAAATTGATCGATGGGAAGAATCATGCCAGTAGTGCTTCCCTTGATTTGCGTTGGACTTTTATTGTCGTCAACCTTCGTTCTAGCAAACACTTGCACCGTCACGTCTCAAACCTGTACGCAAGGTGCTGAGATGCGACTGATCAACGGCATTGCTGTTTATCGCGATTGTTGGCAGTGGCAAGAAACAAAACGTTGTGAAGTGGGAGAAATGCAAAACTTCTGCGAACCGTTAGAAAACGCCGCTTGCGAAGAAAAAAGTTCGATCTGTAAAGACAGCGCAGCGCCAGGGGAATGTTCCATCGAACAAAAAACATTTACCTGCAATGAGGCTTTAAGTCCCTTACCCGAAGGTATTTCAGCGTTACCCATTGAAACGACCGTGACAGATCATTGGGTTGCGGTGAACGATTGTGCTTTTTCAGACAATTGCCAAACACCGATTGAAGTGTGCACAAAGCCTGATGAGGTTCGGGAGATTAATGGCGTAACGATCACCCTTGCTTGTGGAGAAAAAGAAAAACGCTCGGAGTGCGAAGTGACACCGGCTAATCCCTCGTGTTCGCTCTTACAGAATGCATGGTGCAATGTTCAAAAATCAGAAACACCTTTCCCCTGCCATGAAAACATTGCCTTACCCGCACATCCTGACATTGCATTAGTGGATACGCGTGACATCTTGGATCGTATTGAGGTAGTTGAAGATACGTGTTCAAGTTTGGCAACTTGCGAAATCAAAGACCAGCAATGCGTCGCTTATGATGAAATCTTTAAAGAGGTTTGCGTCAATGAAACTCAGACTCGTTTGTGCAATGGTGTAAGTGATTCCAATGCTTGTCAAGCTTTAGAAAACTTGGGGTGTCACGAGGAGGCTCCAGTCTCGGAGACACTCAAAGCTTATGCCTGCACATCGGAACTGACACCCGTTCCACCTCACATCACAGAAATGGAGCGTGAGACTCAGTACACCGATATGACACCCACAGATACGTGTCCCGACAAGGCGAATGTCGCCTTTGCTCAAAAGAAACCGAACCGTTGTGAAATAGGAGAAGAAGTCTGCGTGGAAGGGCCTGAAACGCGCATCGTTGATGGAGAGCCTATCTACAAAGATTGTTGGAAAACGAACCTCACCTATGTTTGTGCATCAGAGACGGACAATCAATATTGCGAAGTGCTTGAGTCCGATCCTTCGTGCGCACTGCAATCGAGCACCTGTTTAGTGACAGGTGCCGATGGAAAATGCGAGCTCACCACTCACACCTTTGCCTGTAAAGAACGCGAAGATGAAACCGTTACTCAAGAAGTGTGCACGCAAACCGTGTGTCAATTCGGTCTTTGCACGAGTAAAGATGAAGAAGCAAATCAAAAACTCACCGATACCTTAAGCAAACTCGAACTTGCCCGACAAGCGGCTGTTTACGGTGACTACGACAATTTGAGATTTTTCTCAGGTGAAACCAATACTTGCCGAAACAAATTGGGCGGTGTTTCTTGCTGCCAAGGCAAAGTGAGAGGCGATACGACCAACAGTGCGAAACTCAATGCTTCCTATATTTTCGCGAAAGACGTCGCCCAAGAAACCATTAAAACCTTAGGATCGCCTTTCGTCAACGATATCCTTGCTAATCACAAAGATTTGGCTGACATTGTGACTCGCCTCTATGGAGAAGTCGCCATGGACGCCTACTCCCCGTCTTTGTCCTATTACGGTTTGACCGTTTCTTACGGCGCAAGCGGTCTGCAATTTAGCTTCAGTCCCTCAACTTTTTTTGCCATGGTCGCTTTAGAAGTAGCTGCCGACTACCTCTCGTGCACGCAAGAAGAGCAAGCGTTGCAACTTAAACGCGGCTCTGACCTGTGCCACTACATCGGAAGTACTTGCACGGAATACAACCTTGGGCACTGTCAAACAAAAACCGAAGTGCACTGCTGTTTTAACTCCGGCCTTGCTCGAATCGTTCAAGTCGCTGCTCACGAACAACTGGGGCTCACGTGGGGAACGCCGCAACATCCCAGTTGCCTAGGGCTCTCTGCTCATGAATTTGCCCAAGTGGATTTGAGCAAAGTGGATCTCTCAGACCTTTTAGCGGCAATGAGTTCTTCAGCTTCTACCCCTGATGCGGAACGCGTAAAAACTCGAACCCTTAATCGCCAACAAACCATTAGTCCCAAAAACCCATATGCGCCCATGCCTGAAAAGGACGGTGTATGTGCGGGTAACGCTTGTTAATCGTTATGAACCCCTTAAAACTTAAAAAACATTGGCTGATAGCCACTTTGTCTTTAATCGCTGCGCAAGGTGTGACCTATGCTGCTAGCGATAATTTCTGGCAAGAAGATGTATGGACGAGTGACACTCGAGGCTTTTTTTACTATGGCCCCGAAGACAACGAAGGTAAAACAAAAGACCGGAAACTCTCCCAAATCACCTCCTTGGAAGACCTTCAAAAGGAAGCGCAGGCCCGTCTTGCACGAGCCGTCATGAGCCCCTCGAAAGAAACACTTTCAAGCTACTTGGATGTGAACCACTTTATGCTCGAGAAATCGAACACCTTTGCTAAAACGTGGCAACAAACGCTTTGGGGCTTACCGCAATTTGATCAAACGGTAACCTTCCCCAATGCTAACTTTGCGCAAGTGGCTCTCAAAGAAAACAAATCTAAAGAGAAGCAATCTCGGCTCTTGGCTTTGAGGGATCGTTACGCCCTTTTGTTTGTTGTTCAAGAGGGTTGTTCCTTCTGCGAAGTGATGGCACCGGTGAGTCGCTTTTTAGAAGAAACGCACGGCATTAAAACATTGCCCATCTACATTGGCAATGCTCAACCCGCCTCGTGGCCCAATGCCCTACCCGATAACGGCATTTTGCGTCAATTATCTGAAAAAACGCAGACGACGATTACACAGACACCTGCCATTTTTGTTGTCGCTCAATCCGGCGAAGCCCGATTGATTGCCTCAGGCGCCCTTTCGGCCGATGAACTCATTAACCGCTTCTTAGCCTCTGTTAAGTCAAACTAAAAACACAATGAAAACGCTCTTGATCAAACCCCTTTGTTTATCTCTCTTGGCCCTTGGTGTGACATCTAGTGCCCAAGCTCACTTCATTGAAGACTTTTATCATGCGGCTGCCTCTCAGGGTAATGTCACGGCAGCGGGCATTCATGAAACCGCAGGACTAAAAGTCGTTACGGGCGGAGGTTACGTCTTTAAAGCCCCTCGAAACGATTTCACGCCCTTTCACTATTCGCCTCCGAAACTTTCTGCCGGTTGTGGCGGGATTGATTTATTTATGGGTGCTTTCAGCATTCCCAGTAAAGACGAGTTTGTGAATTACCTTAAAGCCATCGGCTCATCACTCCCCGGCCTTGCGTTTCAATTGGCGCTTCAAACTTTGTCGCCAGACCTATCTGAACAAGTAACAAGCTTTCGTGATTTGATACGCGAGTACGGTGCGCATTTTCAAGATTCATGCTCAGCTGCTCAAAAGATTTTGGATATGACGGGAGCCCAAGGCTACATGGAAAAGTTAAAGTATTCGACGGCTAATAGTCTTCGAGAACGAGGCATTGTGAGCGATGCCTATGAAGCGACCGAGAAAACCCGTGCCAACGGTTCTGTTCTTTTTGACTACGCTCCTACCCGTAAAGACACGGGAGGAAACGTTATCGATGCTCCGCAACTCAATTTAACGTGGTCATTACTGAACGGGGGACAGCTGACATCGAGTTATCCGAAAGAACTTAAAGAAGTGATGATGACACTCGTGGGGACCACGATTTATGTCAAAACCGGCGAAGGCGCAGACGCCGTGGCGCAGTCGCGCCTCATCATGGGAGAAGATATCGCCACAACCCTTTTAGGAAGTATTGACAGCGTGTCGTTGACGGACGCTTTGCGTCTGACGTGTTCCGACACGGATCCCCAATGTTTAACCCCTCGTCGTATTGTGATGGATGACATCAATTTAACCTACGAGATGTGGCAGGCAGCCAAGCGCTATCAAAACGCCTTGTTATCACGCAATCCCAATTTAGTTACAGATGACGATGTCCTTTTATTGGGTTCGGTGACAACCATTCCTCTTATCACGATTATCAACACGGTGACGAGCCGCCGATACATGGGTTTTGCCGATGACATCTTGCGTGTTTATGTGGAAGCGGCAGCCTTTGAAGCGATTGTCAGAGCGCTTGAACAACTCACCATTGATATCGAACGCACCGTGACAGCATCGAGCGCCTCGACCGTATCAACGCTTAATGAAGAGCACGCTCAAGCCTTGGTAGCTCGTATTCATAATGTCAGAGGCGACCTATCCTCTCGCGCCGACAAAATCTATCAACAGATGGCACGTACTCACTCGTTTATTGAGCAAATTGAACACATTGAGCGAAGCCTTTTGGGCAATGCTGCTTACCAAATGAGTGAACGATTGAGTCTTACGGGAGGGAAGTAGATATGACTTTTCAGTTTTATGCGTATTGGAACGGCGCTCAAATCCGTGACATTTTAGAAGCCATGGTCGTGATTGTGGGAACGGGAGACTTTTTCGGTCTTCTTAAATCTGTCGCTTTAGCAGGATTTTTATCGGTTATTACTGTTGCCGCCCTTCGCTACAAGGGGCTTGAAGTGATGAGTTTTTTCATCGCGGTTTTGCTTTTTTATACCGTTACCATCGTCCCCAAAACAACGGTCATTGTCAGAGACGATCGAGCCGCGCAAGTCTATCCCGTTGATCACGTACCGCTCGGTTTAGCCTTTCTTGCGGGCACCACTTCTCACGTCGGACATTGGCTAACGGAGCAGTTTGAAACGGCCATTGCCTCTGCCGACGCTGAACGTTTTTCGCGTTTCGGCATGGTGTTCCCCCAACGCGCCGTGAGCGCTTTATTAGCTGCCGGCCCCGTGACACCTCAAGGCAGACTCTTAATCTCAGGGTTTAATCGCCACTGCGTTGTGCCGGAACTCGTCGACTATCCCAATAAACTCAATGCATTGGTAGCAAGCGGCAACCTTTGGGGAACGATCTCAACGAACGGTTGGGTCAATCCCGCTCGTCGAACGCCGGATGAGGACGGAAGGCGGATTACTTGCGACGTTGCTGTCACCGCTGTTGAAACTTACTTAAACCAAGAGGAAGTTCCTGCGATTGAAGAGCGCCTAGCTATGAAACTTGTTCCTGATCACGTAAATCCCGGTGCGGTCATCGCGTCAGCACTTCCGCAATCAGAAACCGTGCTCTTAGGGCTTTCTCAAACGCTATCGAGTTCCATTAAGCATTCGGTATTTATGAATACGTTGGACGATGACCTCTCGCAAGTCGCTGCGTTATCGAAAAACCCTTTAGCGGTAGCAACGAAACTAGCTAAAGCACAAGGCAACCTCGCCAGTGAACTAAATTACCGAACGATGTCACAAATCGCACAAGATGCGCTACCCAAGGTCAGAAATGCTTTGCAGTTTGTGATTTTGGCAGCCTTTCCCTTGATTCTCATTATGGTCGTTGCCACGGGACACATGGCCGCTTCCATTTTGCGTAACTACCTGACTCTTTTGATTTGGATTGAACTTTGGGCACCGATTTCATCCGTGATTAATTACTTGATGATCCATGTTGATGCTCACCCTATGAATCAAATCATTCAGCAATACGGGGCTAATTCCATCATGGCCGCAACACTCATTCGCGAAACGGGTGCAAGTTCACAAGCCATAGCGGGGTACTTAATGATTTTGGCCCCCGTTATTGCATTTGCGATTGCCAAAGGATCAGACATTGCCAGCGCTCAAATGGTGGGTTCCATGATGGCGCCCGCACAAAGCGCTGCCCAATCTCAAGGGTCAACCTTAGCTCAAGGCAATATCACCTTGGGTAACAGCTCGTGGGGCAACGTTTCTACCAATAACATCAACGGAAACAAATCTGATCTTTCAACCTCTTTCATCGACTCCTCAATGATGCGAACCGCGTCTGCCTATGGTTCAATCACTCGAAATGGAGACGGTACTGTTACCGGCATGAGTGCAACGGAAATTTCAACGGGTGTGAATTCAACGATGGGATTGGGAGAAAGCAACTTCTTAGGTAAGAATTCAGCAACGACAAACACGATGAGCTACAGCGACGCCGTGAATGGCCTGCATCAGTTCATGACACAAACAACGGATAAGTCGATGGCTGGTTTTACCAACCAATTAAACACCGAAATTAGCCGTAGTCACGGATTGTCAGAACGAAGTTCAGAAAGTGAATCGGTCGGGCAATCGATGAGCGTTGGCAAGTCGACATCGTTGAGCGAACAAATGAATAATTCACAAGGTTTATCAATTGAAACTCAAACTGCCTTGAATGCATCAGAGGAGAAAAACTCTGATTATTTAGAGAAACTTCTTGGGCTTTCTACAAAGAAGGCCTCTAGTTTTGCAGAACTTTCTGCCACTGACTCTTCGAAACTGAATACGAGCGCAAAGAATAACTCGGCTGATAATTCTGAAAATCAATCGGATTGGTCGGGTTCCATTTCCGCATCCATAAATACAGCGCAAGATCTTACTGACACCATCACTCAACAATCAAGTACAACCAATCAAACACAAAAGCAAAGTGCGTATCAGACACTATTGTCAGCAACAAGACAAATTGCAGCGACAACAAAAGATGCTGGCATTCGACAAGCTGCAGAAACATTTGAATCTCAGTTAACGGCTGCCTATCAATATTCAATGTCTTCAAGTTTTAACCAAACGGCTTCCACTTCCGCTGGAGAGCAGATGGCTCAAGTCAGTCAACAAGATATTCGCACATTGATGAATGCTAATCCTGAAGCCATGCTTAAAGCCATTGATACGTTTGGCTCTCCCGAGAGAGCACAATCAGCCCTATTTCATAGTGCTGCAGCTCGTAGTGCTTTTGCGCAATCATTGCAGAACGAACAGTTGCAAACTCCTTACCGTCCTGAGGCAACTTTACCATTAACGCTCACGCAAATTGATCAAATGGCAAAGACGGGACAACAAGCGACACTTTCTGATTTCGAGCAAAAGTTTGAGCAATCAACCATCGATAACAACACCGTGGCTATGGGTGTACAAGCAAAAACCATTCATCAACCCGTAGGGTCTGAACCGGATATTCACGCGATTAAAAATATCGCGGATCAAAAACGCGAAACCTTTGCTACGAATGCAAACCGTGAAGAAAACGACTTGTTGCTTCAAAGAGGAAATACGCGCTCTGCAGCAGCGCTGTATTCAGAAAAAGAAAGAGGACTATCTACCGTTATAGGTAACGCATTTCTTGGGGGCTTCCCTTATAGCTCACCTCACAGTTATGAAGAAAAGCTTGATCGTACAGCCCAAAACTCAAGCAGTGACGAACGTGCACTGCTAGAACTTGGGCAACAGGATAAGACGGTTCGAATAAATGACTTTGAACGGGCGATTCAGTCAAGTCGAGAACTCGAAACGAGCACTACATCACATAAGTAATGCCCGTTTTGAGTGATTAAAAACGACGACCGCATCGATAACCGTGAGAGATATATCGACTTCGACAATACCGTAAAGAACGGATACGTCTTCTTCTACAACTCGAAGGGCGTTCTTGTGCAAACCTGACTATCGGATCAACGAACAGTAAATAACACGTATTTAACGCTTCTTCCTTTGAAACCTTTGTGTTCAGTATTGCATTGACATAAGGGTCTTCATGCACAGGAGGAACGATTAAGAACGTCACGACACGGTTCTTTAAATTTTTAAAACAAGAGGTAATAGACATGATTAACTCACTAAAAACGAAAAACACAAATTTCAACTTAAGGGCCCATGAGTTGAATCATTTATCGATATCTTAAAGAGTCGATAACTCGTTTTTCCAATGAATTTTATCTATCAAAATCAATGAGCCATTTCATACAGTCTATGAGCTTCATTGCAAGTTTTTTAAGCAAATAACAAAATTTCACTTATGGCAAAAATATCAAATTTCGGCATGCATACCGCGTATTTATTGGGTTTCGAGAAAATCGCTGATGTCAGAGGCATTTCCTCTGTCGTGAGCCTCTTCGAAAACCGAATGATCCTCTCGGGGATTTACCTCCAAATTCGACCCGATCGCCACGTTTATATTGGTAAAACCAGCAACATCATCAGACGCTTTGAACGTCACTTACAAAATGGTGTTGTGATAGAAGAGTTGGCATTTATGCCAATGCACCTAAAATTTTTGGATAAAAAAGAAAAAGACATCATCGCTAAGGCCGAGCGCTATGGAATTGCGTTGGATAATCTCTTATTGGTGGAAACACCTTGGCGCTCACAACAAAAATTTCAAGACTTGATTTCAGACATTGAGGTTGAAAGTTGGTTATCTGAAAATCACGAAGCAGAACCTCAGCGAAATCATCTGAAAGAAATATTCGATCAAATGTCACCGGGACTGCGACAGCAATTTAATCTGGCAAAAGCACAACCCGTCTTTAATCAAGTATTGCCATTGGCAAAGCATTTCGTTCAAACGTTCATTTTGAAACCTGAAATCACCGTTGGTACTCTTTGGAGTGCTGATGCGTATTGCATTGATCAAACCCAACGTTTTTTGCCTTTAATACGTTTGCATGCCGGAACTCAAACTTTAATGACCGTCGGATTTTATCGAACCATTCCCCATGAACCTTGGATGCAAGTGTTGTGTTCAATAGAAGCGCTCACTCAATATGACATTTCAGTGGAGGAGATTTCTCAAGCATTCCCCTATTTATTGATTGAGGAAGAAGAAGGATTTGTTCGATTTAATACTCATGCAAGAATGATGACGCCCGTCTTAAATGAACTCAAGAAACCAATACGTATTACCGCAATAAACGCACTGCGAAAAAACCTTTTGCAATCCGGTAACCCTGCTTTGCATTACCTGTTGGTTTAATTGAATTTTCTTTTGATAATGGCCTACTCAAATCAAATTGAATAGGCCATTTTAGAAGCTTCGATTAGAAGAAATTAGCGTTCAATCTCATAGGGCCAATCGATAATTCCGCCCATGTCATAGACCGTTTCAAAACCCAATTGATGAAGTTTCGCTTTCGCGGACTTCGTGCGAACACCTGATCGACAATAAATGACCAACGGACGAGTTAAATCCTTGGGTAACTTCGGATGCATAACATCACCTGAAATATCATCATTATCAATCAAAATAGCACCTGGGATGTGACCCGCTTCGTATTCTGGGGCATGACGCACATCAAGAAGCGTTACTTTGTCGCCCAATTCTTCAAGAAGTTTCTTACCTTCTTTTGCACTAATTAACATGGCCAGATTCCTACTTAAACTTCACTTTCAAAACGCCCACTCCTTGTACGCCACCTTCAAGGACATCACCCAAATGAATCGTACCGATACCAGCAGGCGTGCCCGTCATGATTAAATCACCGGCCTTTAATTCATAAAGCGTCGAGAGATAACTAATGATTTCAGGTACCGTCATAATCATTTCAGCGGTCGTTCCTTCTTGGCGTTTTTGATTATTGACGTAAAGCCAAACCTTCATCGGTTCATTATCAGGCGTACGTGCTGCGGGTTTAATCGCAGTCATTGGCGCCGATTCATCAAAGCCCTTGGCCGTATCCCAAGGTTGTCCCTTAGCGCTACTGGCACGTTGCAAGTCACGACGCGTTAAATCCAAACCACTGGCATAACCCCAAACGTAGTCCATCGCCTCTTCTACGGGGATATTTCTACCACTCTTACCAATGGCCACCACCAATTCGATTTCATGCTGAAGATCTTCCGTTGCTACAGGGAAATCCAATTCCAACGTTTCATTTTCAGGGGCGTAGACCGCAGCATCAGCAGGTTTTAAGAAAATGCTGGGAGGCGTCTTTTCACCCAATGCGGCGTTCACTGCTGCATAGTTACGAGCTACGCCATAAATACGATGAATCGGGAAATATAAGTCCTTTTCACCATCAACAGGAATGACAGCTTGAGCGGGAGGAGCGAACAAAAACGACATGATGATTCTCTCTCTAAAATAATTGAACGACTTAATTATACGTTTTAGACACAGGGGACAAATACGAAAAAGGACCAGTCTTGTTACTGATCCCTCTTCGATATCTCACTATATTACTCTGCGTCGCGAACAGGCTTAACCGGATTAGGCAAACCTCGAAGCCAAAGATAAATCTCGTAGATGTAACCGCTGATGGCGTAGCCACAGAACAAGATAAAGAGTGATAAGGTCGGATTGCTGGAGAAGGCAATCAAGAGAGCACTTGCCACCAACACAACCCAGAACGGGATCGTGCGGACAAAGCCCATGTTCTTGCCGCTAAAGAACGGTGCATTGGAAACCATCGTGACACCGGCATAGATCGACAAGGCAGCCGTGATTTGGGGAACGTATTGCGTCATCCAGGGCGAGATTTGACCGGCAGAAGCCAACCAAACGAAACCCATCACCAATGCAGCACCGGCGGGGCTTGCCAAACCTTGGAAAAAGCCCTTATCAATCACGCCGATATTGGCGTTAAAGCGAGCCAAACGAATGGCGGCACCGGCGCAATAAATGAAAGCAGCGGCCCAACCGAAGTTGCCTAAATCCTTTAAGGCAAATTCGTAGGCAATCAAAGCCGGACAGACACCAAAAGCCGTCATGTCTGCAATGGAGTCAAACTGTTCACCAAAAGTACTTTGCGTGTGCGTCAAACGAGCCACGCGACCGTCCATACCGTCTAAAAGCATGGATAAGAAAATTACGGCAGCAGCAATGCCAAAGTCACCGGCCATCGCTTGAGCCACGCCCCAAAAGGCACAGAAAAGCGAAGCCATCGTAAAGGAGTTCGGCAACAAGTAAATACTGCGAGCACGAGCTTCCTTAATGCGAGCTTGCATATTGGTGCGTGCAGAACGACGAATCTTTCTCATGATTAAACAGAGTCCTTTTTTAATTATTCTTTAAGCCTTGGGGGCTAACTTGGCCAAAACCGTTTCGGTACCTAACACCTTTTCACCAATCGTCACGCAAGGCGTGGCGTCCAAGGGAAGGTAAACGTCAACGCGACTACCGAAACGAATAAATCCATAACGTTGGCCTTTGTGAAGTTCATCACCCTTTTGCACGTAGCAAAGAATACGGCGAGCGACAAGCCCTGCCACTTGGACAAACGTAATACGAGTGCCGTCATCTAAACGGGCAATCACAGCATTGCGTTCATTTTCCGTGCTGGCCTTATCCAAGTCAGCATTAAAGAACTTACCGGGATAGTATTGAACATCTTCAATCACACCGTTCACGGGAGAGCGTTGGCAGTGAACATTAAAGATGTTCATGAAAACGCTAATCATCAACGCATTTTCTTGCGTATAAGGATTGACCGTTTCTTCAACCTTAATCACACGACCGTCAACAGGGCAAATAACGGCATCAGCCATAGCCGGCACTTCACGAGCCGGATCACGGAAGAATTGGGTAACCAAAATGAAAAGGACCCACAACACCGCAGCAATAAAGCCAAAACCCACAAAGGACGTCCACAAAGCAGCCAACAAAAATGTCGCTGCAATAAAAGGCCAACCCTCACGGGCTAAAATCGGATGAGGATAGTTCGGATTCACTTCTATTTGCTCCACGAACAATAAGACAATTTAATGTATTTTACGCTATTCATCTAACTAACTGTTTCTCCCTAAAACAAAACACCATCTCTTTCTTAGATATTTGTCCTAACTCAAACGATATGTAACAAATATGGCTACCAAAGTCTCAGACCTCAATAGCCACTTATCGCATTGATCATTTATCGCTTGATCAACACATCCGTTGTCACCGTCATATTCAAAGTACTGTTCCCAGCCTCAATTTCAGGAGCGACAGCTGCACCATCCATCATCTTGGCATTGGCTCGCATAAGAGCGTATTCTGAACGCGGAATCATTCCTGTACTAAATCGCAAATTTTGCATTTCAACTTTCTTTGCTTCACGGCCCAATGAGTCAGCCACCCACGTTGCACGTTTTGTTGCATCATTAATAGCCATACGCACAAGCTTTTCATCGTAAGTGGTTCGGGCTTTTTCTGAAACACTGAACGTTAATTGATCAAGTTCTAAGCGACCGCTCAATTTTTCTACAACAACAGGCACTTGAGCAACATCATTTGCTTTAACAGAAAGGCTTTGCATTACACGCCAAGCAATAATCTTCGGTGCCTTTTCGCCTTTCGTTTCACTATAAACGGGATAAGAGTTAAAACCTTGTGTCTGAAGTTCTAGCCCTGCATTTAAAGATTTAAGCGTTTCAGCACCCGCATTCATTGTCTTGATAACTTGAGCTGTGGCATCTTTTAATGTCGATGCTTGAGCCTGCGTGCGCCAATACATTTGTGCTTGATCATTAGGAACGACCAATGAAGCCGTCCCGACAACTGATAAAGTGACGCCTTTTTGTTGCAACTGAACGCCATTCAGATCATTTGCCACAGCAACAGACATAACACTTGTTAGTGCGGTGGCGACAACTAATGGTTTAATAGATGACATCTCTTACTCTCCAATACAAAATAACCTGTTATTCTTTAAGTGTAAGCACTATCTATCGGTTAAAATATTAAATCTTATTAGTAAGTGTGACAGTTTTTAAGAATTTAAAAAGGATTCCCATGAAGCCCATCGTTTTGTGTCGCCTTCCCAACCACGTTGGCGATTGTTGCATGACTTTACCTGCTTTGCGTCTCTTGGACGCCAGTGGCTTTACTCCATATTTGCTTGGCAAGCGCTTTGCTGAAGATCTGATGATGGGAATGGGATGGCGATTTGACCCCATTGAGGGTCATGTCACAGAAGACTTTAAACGTCTTCCTTATTTGTCAAAGCAATTAAACCGACCTCTTGGTTTATTGTTCCCTAATTCTTTTACGTCAGCCTTGCAATTTCGATTGGCAGGTGTCCGTGCAGCGGGCTTTGGTACGGACGGTCGATTCTTTCTTTTAGATAAGTCGCTTCCCCAACCCGAAGGCGAAGTACATGAAGTTGAACGCTTCTTTAAAGTTGCCTACGAAGCCATTAAGGCTTGGGGTGGAACACCCGCATGGGATAAACCTACTCCGGAACTTGGTTTAACGCTCGTGCAGCGCCATTTAGCCGGTGCTAAAAATTTACGTGCTGAAGTTGGTATTTCTGACCGTTATGCTCTCATCGCCCCGATTGCTCGCGGGGTTCATCACGGTAAAATCAAACACTGGGTTCATATGAATTCCCTTTGCCAACCACTCAAAGAAATGGGAATTGAACCAATTGTTCTCCCATCCCCTGACGAAGTTGAAGAAGCAAAAGTCGCTTGTCCTGATGCTCGTCACTTGTCTCCAACCAATTTGGGAACTTATGCAGCGTTGGCTAAAGACGCTCAAATTGTTATTGCCAACGACTCTGGTATCAGCCATGTCGCAGCGGCCGTAGGCGCTCGTCAATTAACTTTGATTGGTGTAACGAATCCTAAGCGCACAGGACCTTGGAATCCTAACGCAACTGTCATGGGAAATGAACAAGGCTGGCCTGAACCGTCAGAGGTCATTGCTAAACTTAAAGAGTTATTGAAGTAAGAGGAAAAATATGTCTGAATACAAACGTCCTCGTGTATTAGTGGATTTATCAGCGACCCTTATTCATCATGGTCATATTCGTTTATTGAAAAAAGCAAATGAAATTGGTGATGTGGTTGTTGCGCTTACGACCGATGAAGAAGTTAAACGTACCAAAGGTTACATGCCAGAGTTGAATTTCGAAGAACGTAAGGAAATTCTCGAAAGCATTCGCTACGTTTCAGAAGTCATCCCAAGCCCTTGGTTGATTGATGAAGCCTATCTTGATGAGCATCATTGTGATTTATTAGTGCACGGTGCAGATAATTCCAACCACATTCCGGAAGAACGTTTAGTGATTTTCCCCCGCACAGAGGGTATTAGCTCCTCCATGTTGCGCGAGCGTGTTTTGGATTGCTTAATTGAAATGAACCTCGATACAAGTAAACCATCCAAAGCTAGCGACAAAGTGGCACGTTTTTTAATTGAATCCATCAAAAAAGAATTCCGTTTGGAATAATTTGGGATGACAACGTTAAAACACTTTTTTTCTAAAGGACTCTGCATAGGAGTCCTTGCTTTATTTTCTGCGGCCACGAGTTGGGCGGCTGAGAATCTTCTGGTTTATACAGCCATTGAACCGGAATACCTCAATGTCTATAAAGAGTCGTTTGAAAAAAATCCCCCCGACATAAAAATCACTTATGTTCGTGCATCGGCCGGTCCCATTTCTGCCCGTTTGATTGCAGAAAAAGATCATCCCCAAGCTGACGTTGTTTTGGGGCTTTCTGCCATTGCACTCGAAAACCTCCGTCAAAAGGACATCTTGGAACCCTATCGGCCCAAAGGCTATCAAGACATCAACCCCAAAATGCATTCACCGGAGTTTCATTGGTTCGGGATGAATGCATGGGGTGGTAGCATCTGTGTCAACACGGATCTTTTGAAAAACCGAGGGCTCCCCATTCCGCAAAGTTGGAAAGATCTCACGAAGCCCATCTACAAAGGACAAATCGTGATGCCCAGCCCCTTGGCGTCAAGTACGGGCTATATGTTCTTTCTCGGTTGGATTCAAGGTTTCGGTGAAAAAGAAAACTTCACGAAAATATGCTCTTTTATACATCGTCTGGCGCTCGTCCTGCCGCAATGGTGGCTCAAGGAGAAATCCCCATTGGCCTGAGTTCAGACGCCTTCATGAAGCCCTTTTTAAGGTACAACATCCCCGTTACCACTGTGGAACCGATTGAAGGTATTGCATGGGACGCTGAAGGTTCTGCCTTACCCAAGGGTAGCCCGCATCCGGAACTTGCCAAAAAGTTCTTAGACTTTTGCGCCTCTAAAGATGTTGCTTTGATTGCAGCTGATTTCAGTGGCATTGCAGCCATTAACCGTTACTCAACTCCCAAGGGACAAAGCATCTCAAGTC
>OGDP01000994.1_pt1 | contig 21104 bp, 29 predicted proteins | sample 1570441 | NCBI WGS metagenome assembly OGDP01 (sample SAMEA2581961, study PRJEB24529) | metagenome | biome: Human gut stool | place: China | collected 2011
TTCGATATCGTCGATATGTCCGGCTCCGCCGTTTGGATCAAAATGGATCGTATATTTATTTGCTTCTGCACTGGCTGTCATTGTAACGTTTCCGGCTGGCATTGTGAATGTAAATTTCTTTGTATCCACGGTCTGGTCTCCACCAGAACCTCCGGTATAATTACCAGTCCAGTTTGACCAGTGATAGCCTTCTTTTACTGCCGCATCGATCATTACATTCTGTCCATAGCGATATGTTCCGCCTCCGGTTGTATTTTCAATACCAGTCCCGGCATTTAATGTCACATTATAAAGATGTCTTTCATAATAATAATCAATGACCATCTTTCCATCTGCAGTGACCGCTTTGGTCTGTGTCTTCGGACTGTCAAATCCGGTATACGTCTTTACTGCAGGCGTTACTTTGCTTCCGATCTGCGCTTTCTTTGTCTCTGTCTCGGCAAGTTCATAGTTCTTATCATCATGGTCAGATGCAATGCCGGTTGTTTTCTGCTTCCAGTGACGAACGGTATAAACAGCTTCATCTAACACTCCGGTAAGCGTTAATGTCATGTTATAAGCAGGCATGCTTCTCTCATAGGCATAAGTTTTATCATTCACCATGTCCGATGTTGCCTTGCGGTCTGTGGAGACATTCGTTTTTTCATTGAGGTCTGTCCATTTACTGAACACGTAGCCGGTGTTAAAGGTCGGTACCGCTGAAATAATTCCATTATATGGAATATCAACAGAACCTACATAGTAATCGCCTGATAACAGTTTTTGATCCGCTGATACTGTAAAGAGTGAAGTATACCGCCCACTTGAATTAAATTTTTGTATATCAATATTCTTTCCGGCAGTCTTATCCATCTTTACTGTAAACCGATACATCGGAACTGCCTGAGACGATAATGGTTCTGTTTTTTTCTCAATTCCAGTGCTGTATTTCTGCGACCGAAGTTTTCCGGTAACTTCATACTGGTTTTTAAAAACTTTCTTTCCCGAATTTTCCTTTACGCTACATGAAATCGTATAGCCAACATAACTACCATCTGCCTTGTTATCATAACCGGATAAAGTCAATGCATGTTTGGCTGCATCATATTTAAGCTCTTTCGCAGTCCCATAAACAAGTTTTTTTTCCTTTGGACCATCTACACCTTTATCATACACTGTAAATATCGTTTTACCTTTTACCGGAGTCAATGCATCATCTAGTGTGACTACCAGTTTTCCATCATAGTAACCGGTATTCGGCTGGTCTGTTTTTACCTGTATACCTCCTGTTACAGTTGCAGATGCTGCACTGGTTACCGTTGTATCCTGCTTTGAAATAAGATCATAATCCGCTACATCCACCGCAAGCCCGACAACAAATAATGTTGACCAGGATGAATCGGATGCTTCCGCACGAAATTTTTTTGATGAAAACCCTGGATGTACGCTATTTTTCTGATTCAAACTGAAATCTGTTAAAATACCACGAACCGATGAAATGTTTGAACTTAACTTTGTGCTGTCATTATAAAAATAGGAATGTCCGATCAATCCCTCATTCGAATATGCCAGTTCTCCTTTATTAGTCTGATCATACAGTTTCAAACCAAAGGAGTTATTTGCTGCATCACTGCTTTTTACGATTGCAGAGTTTGTTCCAAGTAATAATAATTCTCCCTCTACCTTGGAATTATTATCAATATACTGATTTGTCTTGCAGTCTCCAAGGTTAAGGTTCATATCTACCGGATTTCCTGTCCATTTACCGTTTTCCTGCTGATAGTTAAAATGCGATCCTACTTTCAACGAAATTGCCCTGACTTTTGCTTTACCGTTCTGTTCAATCACGATCAACTGCCATACCGCACTGCTCTCTCCAAGATGTGTTCCTGTTGCAGCATTATATGCTGCAGAGTTTGCGTAAGGGATATTCACTACACCATATTTACCATAGCCATATTTCTGAACTGTTGCTGTTACATCGGCATACATACAGGAAAATGTATAATCCTTCGATCCCTGATGCGGTTCACGCATATCAACTGCAGCATAAGTGGCATTTACTTTCTTTGTAAAAGCGCCCACGTCCGTTGCTCCGGCAAAATAAACCGCTTTATTTGCTGTCTTTTTCACAAGATCCGTATTATTCTTTCCCTGCACAGATGTTTCCCATACAAGGTACGCTGCTTCTATTTTTGTAGCACCTGCTGTTTTTTTCAGGCTTGCCACGGAGCTGTTTTTGATATTTTTTTTTCCGATGGTATTTACCACAGACTTAAAATCATCATCCGTTATCATCTCGTTGTAATTCTTATTTGAATACTGTGGGTACTGATCAAATCCAAAAAAATTCACATCCCCGGTGTAATTCATGGTATACTGACCAATCATATCTGTCACTACCTGTTTCTCTTTATTGATGTTTACATTGATATCTGCTTTTACCGTAGACGGTCGGAATAAAAAAATACTGCTGATCACGAGTGTGAACAGCAGCAGCATTTTACATCCTTTATTCAGTTTTCTTTGTTCTTTCATAGTTCTCCTTTCATGTTTCATCATTCTTTTCTATCAAAACAATAGAATGCACGCTCTGCGAACATCCTATTGTCATGAATGAATTTAGATTATTTGTTAATCTCCTGCACTCTGTGTATACCAGCAGGTTGTTCCCTTATCTGTTACTGTACATTTCCAAGAATATTTGCAAAATCCATCGGCAGACTTTAAAGTCAAAGTTGCTGTACCATAATTAACTCCTACAACAGAGCATCCATTCCAACCGTTACTTACCATAATGATATTTTCATCACTACTGGTAAGCTTGAATCCTCTATTTTCCGCATTCAAAGGAAGAACATCTGTCGCACTTAAAACATTTCTCCAGTCATATCTATCTTCCTCATATGTAGCATCCATATCAGGATCTTGCTTTTTGAGATTGGTATACATATCGAACTGAAATGCTGTTACCAGCTTTCTTACGGTGACGGTGTAGGTTGCAGATACGCTCTTGTCAGACTTGGATGTTACGGTGATTACTGCAGTACCTGCTTTTTTCGGAGTGACCTTACCAGTGGAAGAAACAGATGCAACACTCTTATTGCTTGACTTATAAGTAACTTCCCTGCTCTTTAAACCGGTCATGCTCTTGATCTTAATCTGTGCTGTACCATATTTCTTTTTGTTGGAAACAAGCATTTTTGCACAGACTATATAATATTTACGTCCCGGATCATTGTCACCTGTTATGTTTATCGGCATCTTAGCCCAATCCTCAATATCCTCTGCATCAAATACTGCATCCGGCATGCCGTCAACTGCTCTTGGCATCTTATCAAAACTGGATTCCGGTGCAAGGGTTACGCTTGTCTCATCAAGGACGATCTTTTTCTTTCCGGTCGGTGTATAGCTGGTGTTGATCGTGTCCGGATTCTTTACCGTCACTTTGAATTTTACAACTGCCTTTTTGTTTACCACAGATGTTACCGTGATCGTTGCCGTTCCGGCTTTCTTTGCAGTTACCTTTCCTTTGGATGAAACTGTTGCTACTTTTTTATTACTGGATGCAAATTTCACACCCTTTCTACTGATCCCTTTGTAGGATTTGATCTTGATCGTTGTTGTCTTGCCGACTGCGATCGTTGTTTTCTTTTTCTCCAGTGTGATCTTTGCATTCTGTTTCTTTTTGCTTACGGTAACTTTGATCGTGCCTTTTACTTTGGAGTTGTAAATGGATGTCACCGTGATCTTGCAGGTTCCTTTTTTCTTTGCCGTAATCACGCCTTTATTAGTTACAGTTGCAACTGCATTGTTACTGGACTTATAGGTCAGCTCTTTTGACGGATTGAAATTGATCTTATCTCCGTATGCATTACTTCCCTGTGTCTGAATGTACTGCCCGTCCTGCCACATACAATCGATCGTGAATTTGACATATTCACCTGCATATAAGGTTACTTTGCTGCCAGTCTTGCCGTTGATCTTGAAATCGATCCGATTGGCTGCCTTTGCCGATACTTCCTCCGGCTGCGGTACTACGATGCTGCTGATGCACATGATAAGCGTCAGCATGAGTACGACTGCTTTTTTCCATCCTTTTTCTTTCATCTTCATAACTGCCTCCTGTTTTATCTTTTCACATTGTTCATGTTGTTTTCCCTGATATTTCTATACTTATAGTATACACCTTTTTCTCTTAAATTCCAAGGCAGTGAGCAATAAAAATTGTCACTGCCGCAAATAAAAATACTTCCACAAATATAAATGTTCCCATCCCAATAATCAGGATATTTAACATCCTGTTTTTTCTTATCTTTTTCATCTCTTTCCTTAATTCCAGACTGCATAATAAGCTGCATCCTGCGTCATCGTCATATTCTGATCCAGAGCATTTCCCTCTGCATCTGCCCATCCTGTAAATGTTTTTCCTTCTGCCACCGGATCTTTAGGAACCGGAACCATATCATCTGCATGAACTGTATAGCACTTATAACATTCTGTATCTGTGTTCGTCAGATAATAACTTACCTGGTATGTCTCCAAAACTTCTTCCTGAAGTTTATTTACAACCGCTGTCCTGTCATATGACACGGTTCCCGGTTTTCCATTGGGGTGTTTAAATTCCTCTGTCACACTTATGGATAACAACTGTTTCTCTTTATCCGCTGCATTTACTTTTAACCGGATATTCGAATCAGAATCAATCGCATATGCAAGTGTTTCTAAAAAATCAGCCTCCAACTGGTTCTTATCTGCAACATCATATTTCTTTGCCAGCAGATTTTCCGCTGTCTCTTCTGCAGCAGACGGTAAATTGCTTTTTAATTCCATGCTCCGGTTCATTCTTCCCGATACCGCCATGATCGTTAAAAAGATCACTCCGGCAATACAGGTTGTGACAATCGCCCTGATGATTAATTTCATTTGTGCCCCTTTCTACATGACCGGAACATAGATCACTACGGTTGTTTTCCGGTTGCCGGAATCCACTGCTTTTACTGTAAAAGAATACTTTCCGGCTGATGAAAACGTGATCGTTCCGGATGCCTGATCCATCTGGTCTGTCAGCTCGTTTCCATCTTTATCACAAAACTTTAAAAGTTTTACCGCAAGCTCCTGTCCGTTATAGTCATGTGCTTTTACATAATCTGCTATATTCACTGTTCCCGGTGCAAGACTGCCACTTCCATGGTATTCAATCACCGGTGCATCTTTTGCGATTTCTGTCTGATACGCACCATAGTCTGCATAAGCATTGTAATCCGTCCCATCCGTATTCATATGCGCTGCTATGATCTTTACGATTCCACGGTTTCCATCCGAATCTGTTACTGCAGAAAATATGATTGTAAGGATGCATATCGTTACCGCAACAGTGACCAGCAGACCGCCGTGTTCTTTCATGATCTCTTTCATGTCATTCTCCTAACCACACAAACCGTTAAAAAATGTCTCTATCATCTGTTTAAAATATCCGGCATATACACCATATGCCATGGCAAGTGCTATGACGGATACCGCTCCGGTCTGTATGCTTCCTCCAAGTTCTTTTACAATCTCTTCCATTTCATACACCATCCTTAAAATGCTGTTGCAGCCATATATACGCTGATCATAAACGTGAGAACTGCCAACGCCGGAACCGACTCTAAGATCATTTCACCAATCTGTTCTATAAATTCTTCCATTACCGTGCAATCCCCCTTGTCATATGCGTTTTCTCAATGCCAAAAACCGGCATCTTATAATCATAAGACAGTATCACATCTGCCGATACCGTCTCCCCATCCGCATTCACAGAAGGCGTTACAGCAAGCGCATATCCCGCAGACTGTGCCTGTGAGATGCAATTTGCGATCACATCCCTGTTAAAATCACTGTTTTCAATTTCTGCTATCACATCCGCTTTGTATTCCTTTGCCGCTGCCGTCTGTTCTGATGCAGTCAATAATGCGGCTGCACCAAATACACAGAGCAGATAAAAAAACAACGTTGTAAATGCACTGATTATATTTTTCATCTACATCCCTCCCGCTTCTGACAGCATTTCGAATAAAAACATCATGCCAACGACCAGATCTCCCAGCAGCTTGATGGATGCACCAAAAACCGGATACGAATATAACATCTTAACCCGGAAAGCCGAACTTTTATTCCGGCGTTCTGCAGCACGGTTTCTCATTTCCTGGACCTGTACTAAAAGGTTCTGGATCTGCACCTTTGCATCTCCGGTACCGGATTCTGAAATTGCATACAGCATTTTCATGCAGCTGGTTGTTTCCGGGATATCAAAATTTTTACAGAAATCTGTATAAGAACTCAATGCTTTCGGCTGTTCTTTCAAACGCTGCAGTAATGCATTTATTTCCGGAACCAGGATCTTTGGTGCACCATCTAACGATTTTGCGATTGAAACCTGCACATTGCTGTGCTGCATTAATAATGCCATCTGCATCAGCCACTCCGGGAATGCCGCATAAAGTTCTTCGGATACCACACGTCTTGCAATATTCCTGCCAAATCTATACTGCTGCGACATGGCTTTTTCATAACAGCGCAGCACATATTCTTCATCCCTGCCGCTTTCTTCTTTTAACCAGTTCCTGGTCAATGTCTTTTCTGATTTTGCATATACATAAATCATCCATAAAAGAAGTCCAAAAGATGTGACCTGTACCAGACCTGTTGTAAGCACATTGTAAGGGGCTTCCATGTTGAGGATACCCGGAAGTGCATTTAACACATATAAAGTTCCGGCACATAAAGCTGTAGCTATGACAATGGATACCACATTGTTTGTATGTGCTTTTTTCTTTTCTTTCTGCAGCATATATCCACGACGTTTCCATAATTCCACATCGTTTAATAACAGGGAAATGGAATCATCCGCCTCTCCACCATATTCCTCTGCACTGATCAAAAGTTCATGCAGCGTTCTGATCTTGCGGCATTCATATTCTTTTTCGATGATGTCTAAGGATTCCCTTAAAACACCTTTTTCAGTATATGAACGTCCTGCTTCCAGATAATTGATCGCTTCCTCTATCACATCCTGCATATGCCCCGGTTCAAATATATCCCTGGTTTCTTTTAAAGCAGATAACACTTTCCCGCTTTTCTGGAACGCATATAACATCTGTTCCATGTATGTAGCTGCATCTGCAAAACGTTTCTGTTCATACATCTTTTTATAGGTATCCAGAATAAATGCCGGAAGTGCCAAAAACATGGCGATCAGCACAATGACAAGCAGCTCCCATTTCAGTTGAAACAGTAATCCGATCGCACCCATTCCAGCAATACATGCCGCGATCACAAATAAATGTATTTTCCAGGAAAAGTGATAGCCGTAGGTATAAACCTCTTTTGCAAGGTTTCCCGGATTTAAAAGCAGAAGATTTTTTGCCATATGGCTTTCTTCTCTGACCTGTTTCTTTTCTTTTTTCTCTTTTATCTGTGTCTTTTTCAAACCTGCCACTATCTGCCCTCCTTCCGGTATCTGTAAAAACTTTCACAAAAGAACGGTTCTTTTACTCTAGCACGTTCTAATTTCAAAAGAATATCTTTTGGTATCTCCTCTGAAATAAGTTCCCCATCCTCTACCAGCATGTAAATTCTGTTTTCATGATCTTCCCTGGCATAAAAACAAAGCTGGTCTAAATATCTTCTGATCTCCCCATCCTGTGTATTTTCTTTCCGGATCAGAAGTCCAAGATTTACATAACGGTAAATCCTGTTTTCCATACGTCTCGCATCATTTACATTATTCATCATGCTCTGGATACGGTCTGGCAGTTTCCTCACATCATCCAGATGGATCGTTGTAAATCCATTGACACCGGTACTCCACTGTTCTAACAGTGATGTCACTTCCGTTGACCTTGCCTCTGATAAAACCAGATAAGCCGGATTCTGTCTTAAACACGCCTTGATTGCATCCGTATAGGAAAAATTATCCTTTACACGAAGCTCTACGGCATCCGCTCCGGCATTAATTTCCGGATAATGGATCTCTAAAGAATCCTCGATCGTGATCACACGGCTTTCTTTCGGAATAAACTGCATAAAAAACTTTGCAGTCTCCGTCTTTCCGGCTCCGGGTTCCCCGCCAAATACAAAGTTCATACCCGCTTTCACACAATTTAAAAGCAGGTGCAGCACCTTTTCTTCACAGAAACCACTTTTTAACATTCCATCAATCGTGTTTCTTACCAGACAGGGTGATCTGCGGATACAGACGCTTGTCCCGGTTGCCGCCACAGAATCATGGATGATACTGATACGAAGTTCTTTTGTGTCTGCCTCTAACACCTTATTTGCATTGTTAAACTGTGCATCCACACAATTTGCAATGTTATGTGTAAAGGCATCTAAAAAGTTTTCTGTAACTTTTTCTTCCGCTTCTTTTGCTCTGTACTTACCCTTTTTAAGATCCGTGACCCACAGGGCAGAACCGTTATAATCCACATCCGTAACATCCGGCTGCATTAAAAAATCCCAGAACACACCAAACTGTTCCGGGCTTGGTTCAAACATTTCACTCAAATTTAATTTTCCCTCCTTTTAAAAGGTACAGGCAGCATGTAAATGTCAAAGACCAACCGAACATTTGCAGCCGCCTGTTTTTTACTCCAGCCACTTTACTTATCAGCCCTGGGCATTCATCTTTGTAAAGAAATTCGTAAATGTTGTTTTGAACTGCTCTAACATAAAAGAACCTTCATCTGTTTTACAAAGAAACAGAATCAGCGCTGTAAGTGCAATAATTACTGCACCAACTTTTACTGCACCACCATACTCTTTCATAAACTCTTCCATTGGGATCTACCTCCTTTTCTTTTACTCGATTCTCCTGCAGGTCAAATCTGTATGGGATTAATCAATCCCTTATAAACACAGGAATGCTTTATCACATCGTCGTTCCTTCCAAAAGGTTATATATCAATTCATAGCGGCACATAACAAGGAAAGGAATTGTCTCTTTCAGACTGCAATATACGGAAAAATTTTCTCTTGCTTCCTGAAATGCACAATCAATTTTGTACTGTGGCAGATTTTCTTTCTCTGCATCCTTTCGCCAGGCATTGTACTTCTCCTGGAGAGATCCGTTTTGTTCTTCAAATATTTTTAAATCATCCATCCTGTTTACTCCTGCCACATCTCTTTGCATTTTTCATAAAAAGCATAATCTCAAATGGTATTCTATTTTTTTAAGGTCATCACCTCACAATTATTTTATAAACCTCACCAGTCTGATATATGCTATATTTCCTGTCTTCTTCAACCTCCAAATCACAGTTAGTATGAAAATCGCAATCTGCATTTGAGCAAACTATAAATCCACATTCCATAGGACATGCACTTTCGTTACGTTGTGGTCTAGCTGATAATTTACCATTTTTCAAAATTTTGTATATTTTTGAAAATTGATATAAAGAATGGTATTCCAGTTTTGAACCACATACAGGACATTTATTTAATATATCTTCCATCCAACATCCTCCTGTAAACGTCAATTTATTTGATCAAAATTGCATCTTTTTTCATCCTCCGCTGCATAATACATATCTTCATCGTTCTTATTTGCGCATTCAGCGCGATAGCATATATCGCAATTTGCAGACTGGCATTCATAACAACCATCACATTGACATCCCAAGCAATTCATAGTCCTGAAATTCTTAATATTTTTCATGCATACACCTCTTTCAAATCTCCGCCTAATATATAATTTTCCTGTGCTTATAAGGGACAAATTTGCGTCCCTTATTTTTTAGCAGCGTTCTATAACCGCACACTGCCAAGAGCCTGTCAGCCCCATCACGGTCTTCTCCTCTTTCTTTCGTGACTGTTACGTTTTATCCCCGTCAATGGGGCTTTCTGAAAGTCCTGCATTTCATACTTCCACCCGCACAAGTCCATTTAGTTATCAAGGTTCAACAAAGATCAATAAAGGGAAACATCTGTTCAGATTGAACTTTTCTTAGAAATGCCGTAGAATAAACTTGTTGTTTTGGTGGCATTTCTAAGAAATGTTTCCCGGAAGCCTTGTGATTGCCGTCACAGGGCTTCTTTTTTTTTCTGATTCCCGTTTCCAGGAACCGATCGTCTGCATTGCTTTGATGCTACGGTCGTGGAGCTGCCGTGCAGACAGGTTGTTATTTCTTGTTCATGTTTTTTAAATGCTCTTTTAACACTGTCATATTTGTTTTACAATCTGCAAAATGACGATATCCAGAATCAAGAAGATAATATTCTTCTGTTTCACTTTCTTCTTTCGTCCATTCTATATAGTACGGATAATTCTTTACCACGATTGCATAGCCATCCGGCAGATCATAGCGATAAAATGTTTCTTCGGTATATTCGTTCTTACACCAGATATTCCAAGACTTATAACTGTTTATAAAATCTTCTCTCTGTGTCATGTTCTTCATGACTGGAAGTTCCGGCTGCGTTATAACGGGTTCTTTATCCTCTATCCATCCGCATCTTCCATTACAGTCTTCCTTGCAGTCAGCGCAACATTCTACTGTTTCGTTACAGCCGCAGCATACACATGTTCCGTTTGGATTCTTGCCTGTAATGCAGCCTCTTTCATACGGCAGCACCTTTTTCTCCGGCATTGGTTGCGACGTCGCAACAGATTTTTTCTTTTTCGATGCCTGTCCCAAAGTAACTAAGGTATTTAAAGTGTCAATCAAACTTTTCTGATCTTTCGCTTTTTCCTTTAGTGATCTCTTATAACTTCTGATCTGCGATACTGTCATATCAGAAGTAACTCTGCGGCGTTCCTGTTCCTTTAACGGAAGCATTTCTACTAACTGGGAGTAGGAATATTTTTCATATCTATCATCGATCCACATCTTTCTGGAATCCGCATCATCTTTTGAACAAAATTCCTTCCATACCGAGATCACACGCGATACTGCAGATTTATCCATATGAAAGTTCTTTTCAATACACTCATAGAAATTGTCATATCCTAATTCTTCATGGTATCCGCACAGCTCCATCTCATGAAGATGAAACCCTAAACTTATGTATCTTTTTTTGACATCCGCTATGTCCTGTTTCACATAGTTAAATGAAGCAACTGCAAGTTCATTTACTTCATCCCCGTAATAATCAGCGCCAAATACAATGCCTGTTGTTAAATCCATATCACCACCGCCTATAATTCGTATTCATCCCATGTCTACAAAAACACATACAATGCAAACAATATTATATCAGCAATAATTGCTGCTCCTATCGCCACGCGCCCATCTTTACTAATCCACCCAGCAATAATTCCAAGAACAAAATTAACAATTATTACTATGATCATAATAGTTAAAATACTCATTTCACTGTCTCCTCTCCGACAACCATGTGATCACAGCTACAGTTACCACACCGCAATAACCAGCTTTCTTCCTACCACCAGCCTATGTTCCAAGATTTTGCAAATTCGACTGCCTCAACTTCTTCTTTTGGAATCGTGTATGTTTTGTCCTGGTACCTAAATCTGTAATATTCTCTATGATTTTCTATGTGTCTTATAAAGAAAACTGACGACATGCTTTTATACAACTGGTTCGAATACAGAATCAGTTCGACATCCTTACAACTGCGTAATTTAAACAATACCTGATATCTGTATTTCTGTCCTGCATTTTTCTCTGACAAACCACATAAATATAAAATGACTGACCGATCAGGGTATACTATTGGATACACGATAATTACAAACACGATGCTTACTGTAATAATAATAATTTCTCTCATATAAAGGAAGGTCCTCCCATGCCTATAATTGATTCAGTACTCAATAACTTTTCCATTTTTATCTATAATATCTATCTTGCAATTTGAAATGTCCTCTTTTGGAATGTTGCTTGGATATATTCCACCACATTCTCTTCTGCATCTATCACATCTGTTGTATAATGCTCCGTGCAAACATGACGAATACATTTCTCCATAAGTAGGATGATTACACTTTGGTTTTCCTTTATTACATGAATAATATCCACAACTACTCATTTCATCCTCTCCTCTCCGACAGCCACGTGATCACAGCCGCTGTCACCACATCCTCCGGTTCCCATGAATCGGATATCTCACGTTCTGTTCCCTGGAGCTGTTCATGTTCCCATCCGGATAATTGTTTTGCAGCATTTTGAAGTTCTTCATAAATAGGTTCCGGAATGGAGATTGTTATCTCTCGCTTGTTGTCCCGATCCATGTTGTCACCTGCTTTCTAATAATCTCTTTCCCCTTTTACTTTCATTTTAAATTGTTCCAACAACCCCCTATATATAAAAAATGCACTTCTATTATCGTGACTCACACAAAACCCTAATGGAAACGGTAACGTGTTCTGTTCCATGGCACTTCTGATTGTATCAGCAGAAGTATTTAATTCCTTTGCAGCCTGTTCCGGCTTTACCAATTCAAATGGATTCATACTTTTCTCCTTTTAGTAGTTAAATATTTTGAACTTCTACCTTAAAAAAATATTCTGTTATATTATCTAACGATAATCCTAATATATCTATAGCGCGGTATATTTCTGATTGTTTCCAATATCTTTTAGATGTGAGTTTCAGCGATAATGTACGTTCTGACATACCCATTTTTTCTGCAAAAACCATTTGACATCCACAGATTTCAGTTATTCTTCCACGCAATTTGCTATAATCAAATTGCATTTTTTTTCTCCTTTCTTCATGTTCAATTATTTGAACTTTATTAAGCATACATCTTATCGCATATATTGTCAACATTAAATTCATTATTTTTAACTTTTTGTTTGATGATATTGAACTTTAGTTCAAAATATGATATATCTATATTTAAGAGAAAGAGAAAGGCGGCATAATAATGAAAATATCAAATACCTCGACAAGACTAAAAAAAATTATGACCGATAACAATATGCGACAAGTTGATATTCTAAAAAAAGTCGAGCCATATTGTCAGGTATATAATATAAAAATGAACAAATCAGATATTAGCCAATATGTTTCTGGTAAAGTTGAACCAAGTCAAGACAAACTTGTAATACTCGGTATGGCGTTAAATGTTTCCGAAGCTTGGCTTATGGGATTTGATGTGCCACCTCAACGCTATCCTACACCAAACATTACTCCCAAAATCATAGATTACTACAACCAATTAAATGACTTTGGTAAAAAAGAAGCAACAAAACGCGTAGAGGAATTAACACATTTTTCCCAATACACTGAATCTCAAGTGCTAAATGCCGCCCATGAAAGAACCGATATTGACATTCCAACAGATACCGACACTTCCGATAATGATATTATGGATGACGAAAATTTTTAATTTGAACAGGTTGATGCTACGATTAACCAAACAGATATTATTGATGCCTGTAGATATGGTTGTCATTCAAATATGAGGAGGACATATACATGACTAACACAGAAATAGGACACCGAATATATATATCTCGAAAAGAAAAACATGCTACCCTAGAAGAAGTAGCCAAAAAAGTTGGCTTAGCGAAATCCACCATCCAACGCTATGAAAAAGGACTCATTAACGATATCAAATTACCCAATATACAATCCATTGCTAAAGCATTGAATGTAAATCCGAACTGGATTATTGGAAAATCAGAAGAAATGTATGTTCAAACAAGTATTACTCCCAAAATCATAGATTACTACAACCAATTAAATGACTTTGGTAAAAAAGAAGCAACAAAACGTGTGGAAGAATTAACACATTTTTCCCAATACACTGAATCTCAAGTACTAAATGCCGCACACGAAAGAACTGATATCGACATTCCAGCAGGTATCGACACTTCCGATAACGATATTATGGATGACGAAAATTTTTAACTTAAGAAAGGTTGGTGCTGTGATTGGATTATGAAAGTTTATTAAAGGAATCCGATGCACTCGGACTCATCGTAAAAGAAAAACCTCTGAAATTTAATGATGGTCGTATAAAAGGATGCAAAATTGCTATACGCAAAGACATTCCAACAAGCATCGAAAAAGCCTGTGTACTTTCTGAAGAACTTGGTCATTATTTTACATCATCTGGAGATATACTAAATCAACATGATTTTAATAACCGCAAGCAGGAATATAAGGCAAGACTTGCCGCTTATGACAAGATGATTGGTTTAACAGGCATTATTGATGCCTGTAAATATGGTTGTCATTCAAAATATGATATGGCAGAATATTTAGGAGTTACTGAATCATTTCTTTCAGATGCCTTAAATGCTTATAAAGCCAAATACGGCACATATGTTACACTGGATGATTATACTTTAATTCTTGATCCAGCATTCGCCATAATAAAATTAATATAAAAATATCGCCCTGGCATAAACACCAAAGGCGATATCATACACCGCTCTGAATGAACAGTGCCCTAAGCAAGCTTATTGTATCATTCAGAGCAGCTAAGCACAAGCAGAACAGATGTTTTGTCTTGGCTGTTATTTTTATACCCAATTTTAAGGAGGATGATACTATGAGACGTTCAAACGGAACCGGAGCAGTCGTGAAGTTATCCGGTCATCGGCGCAAACCTTACGCAGCAAGAGTCACATCCGGCAAGACAATTACAGCTTCAGGAAATGTTTCTCCCAAACGCGTCTATCTAGGATATTTCCGCACTGCAAAAGAAGCTCAGGAATACTTAAACCAATATGCAACTTCGGAGAATTATGAAAAAGAATCAAACGAACCAAAAAAAATGTTCAACCATCAAAAAACAACTGAATCAGGAAAATATTCTCCCACTTTCAGTAACGTATATACCGAAACTATTGAATATCTAAAAAGCAGGAAACGCAATTACAGCGCTTCTACATACAAAGCCTTAAATGCAGCATACAACAACTTATCTTCTCTTCATTCCTATAAATTCAAAAATATTGATTATCAGTTGTTACAGGAAGCAATCTCTAAAAACGATGCACTTTCAAAATCTTCTTTAAACAACATTCGCAATTTATTAAAAAAAATGTATACACTTGCCTTAAAACAAAAATATGTCACAGACAATATATCCATACTCTGTGATTACGACTATACGACAAAATCAGATGAAAAACATCATCCGTTTACACACGATGAAATAAACCTGATTCGTAACGCACCTTCTTCTCCTGAAAAGGATATGGTTTTAATCCTTTTATACACAGGAATCCGAGCCGAGGAATTTTTAATTTTAGAGAACAAAAACATACAGCTTGATGATCAATATTTTATCACAGGTGTTAAAACAGATGCCGGTAAATCACGTATTATACCCATTCACAACGATATTTTACCTATTATGCAAAAATATTATAGTCCCAAAAAACATTTCTTCTGGGACTTTAACGGAAGTCGACGAATTTATCAGACTTTACGCTGGCGTTTTGACCGCCTTATGAAACAATTAGATCTGGATCATATTCCGCACGATACACGACACACAACTGCAACTGCCATGCATAATGCCAATTTAGATATCATGTACATTAAACTAATATTAGGACACCACATTAATGATATAACCCAACGAGTTTATATTCATTCAAATCCCAAAATTCTAGTGGACGAAATAAATAAAATGAAACTCTAGGTTATTGTTTTGTATATCACGCGTATATCACGTGTAACCCGCAACTCCAAACAAGTCTTTTTTTACAATGAAGAAACCCCGGTAACATCGCTGTTCCGGGGTTCCTCCGAGGAGTTTAGTTATGAAAATGTTAATCTATATAAAGGAAATTGCGTCGAAAGAATTGTCGGGATGTACAGCCTTTATTCTATACAACCTTGTTTAACAACCCGCCTGGGTAAGCGTTGTTAACTTCTTTCGATGGTTACAGTATACGGAAAAAATATGTCTTAAGTGTGACGATTTTCGAAAAGATTTATAAAAATCCTTATTTTTGTTTTTATATTTTATTTATAAATACAATTCTTTCCATATGATAATCTATGTTATAATAATGTTCTAACGTAACAGACAGGAGGACTTTATATGACCGAAACACCTTTATTTGAAAACCGGAGATACTGCGAAGAATGTCACTGTCTTCTTCCCACATCCTACGAGGGAACATTGTGTCCCCGCTGTTTAGAACAGAAACTTTTTCATCAGGTAAAAGAATATATTCAGACAAACAACGCCACCGCTTATGATGTTGCAACACATTTTCATCTGCCGCTCAGCCGCATTAAAGAATGGATTGATGACGGGATGATCGAATACAAAGACATTCCCGGCCACAAACTTTAAATGACTATTTCAAAAATCCATTGATAATCTGTTCTTCCGCTTCTTTTTCTGTAAGTCCAAGTGTCATCAGCTTGATCAGCTGCTCTCCGGCTATTTTTCCGATAGCAGCTTCATGGATCAGATTTGCGTCAATATTGTTGGCAGTCAGCTGCGGACTTGCAGTCACACAGGCGTTATCCATAATGATGGCATCACATTCACTGTGTCCTGCACAGGCTGCATTACCATTCATAACGGAGAAAAATTCCTGTTTTGATTCCCCTTTTGCAACAGAACGTGACACAAGATTCACACTGGAATTATCCCCGTTAATATCCACATGAAAATCGGTCTTTGCGTACTGTTTTCCGTGTGTCATGATCTTCTCATGAATCTCTAAGGATGCATTTTCTGCAAGATCGCCTCTCGTCACACGAACCGTGGAATCGATTCCTTTGATCTGGGTCGTCTCCATCTCCATATGTGCACCCTCTTTTAAATGAACAATGGTCTGTGGATTCATGATATTCTCTCCGTTGCCGTCTCCCTCACCGTAATGACGCTCGATATAGCGGACTTTTGCATTTTTTTCAAGATAAAATGTATGCACACCATCATGCTTTGATGTATCCACACCGCAATTATGGATTCCGCATCCTGCCACGATCGTGACATCTGCGCCCTCGCCAATATAAAAATCATTGTAAACACATTCCTGCATTCCGCTCTCGCTTAAAAGTACCGGGATGTGCACACTCTCATGAACAGTTCCGGGTTTGATGATGATATCAATTCCATCCTTATCCGTCTTGGTCACGATATCAATATTAGCAGTCGTATTTCTTCCGAGTTTGGTGCCGTTCGCACGAATATTATAGGCACCCTCCGGGATCTCGTGCAATCCTGCCACCTGCTCTAATAAATTTTTTTGTATTAAATCCATTTTTTCCTCACTTCCCCGAATTACAGCTTACTGGTCAGCGTCTCACAGGTTCCCGCCGTATGAAGCAGTTCCGGAAGCACTTCTTCCTTGGTGCCGATCGTTTTCACCTGTCCGTTTGCAATCACAACAATTTTATCTGCAATATCTAAAATACGCTCCTGATGTGAAATAATAAGGATCGTTCCCTGAATCTCATCACGCATTTTTTCAAATACCCTGATCAGGCTGTTGAAACTCCAGAGATCGATTCCCGCCTCCGGCTCATCAAAGATAGAAAGTTTCGTTCCACGTGCCGTGATCATTGCGATCTCAATACGTTTCAGCTCTCCACCGGAAAGACTGCCATTGATCTCACGGTCAATATACTCTCTCGCACACAGACCAACCTCCGATAAGATCTCACAGATCTCATTCACCGTCATCGTTCTTCCTGCTGCGATTGTGATCAGATCTTTGACTGTCAGTCCTTTAAAATGTACCGGCTGCTGAAATGCATAGCTGATGCCATGTTTTGCACGCTCGGTAATATCAAGTTCTGTAATATCCTCTCCATCTAAAATGATCTGACCGGATGCCGGCTTGATGATTCCGGCAATGATCTTTGCGAGTGTGGACTTTCCTCCACCGTTCGGTCCGGTGATCGCCACAAAATGCTCATCGATCGTAAGGCTGACATCTTTTAAGATCTCTTTGTTGTCCTGATTGTCCTCTACCTCATAAGTGATATTTCTTAACTCTAACATTTCTTCCTCCGTCTGCGTTTCGCCGCTTATCTTACCACGGAACGCGGATATTTTACCATAACTTCATCGAGCATCTCATCATCCGGCTCAAACTCATAACGCACAAGTCCTTTTTCGCCCTTTGCGATCAGCTCATACACCTTTGCCTCCGGGTCGCCGGAAGTCAGATTTTTGTATGTCAGATTATGATCATTCTCATATTTGTATACACTTCTGTCACCTCTTGGTGCAAATCCAAGCACATCATCCATCTGCACACTGCCGATTGCTTTACGTTTGCTTTTTGCCTTGATACGTGCAAAATGAAACTCCCCGTCATAATAAGTGTATTCGAACTCTATATCCGAACGGAATGCTTGAAAATACCATACCAGCGCCAGTGCAATTCCCGGTATCAGAAAAATAATCGGGTTCACAAATGTAGACAGCAAAAACATCAGACATGCAAGTATAAACAATACGGTATTTAATATTTTTTTAGAACCTGTGTTCTTTTTTGGAACAATCACTAATTTCTCATGCATATAATCTTCTCCTGTGTTTTATATTTACCTGTTTACCGGATATTATCCCTTCACAAGTCATCTCTCCTATTTTATCATGTTAAAACATGACAGGCAAGGGTTGTCCCCTATTCTCTGTTCAAATACAGGAAATTTTATACATTTTTTATTTTTCTGTACATCAGTCCTGTTATCGTGTAAAATATAACCAGATGGATTTTTCGTAAATTTTCGCACAGTTGCATGGCATTTTGAAACCAGCCACTGCACACTTTGTCACAAACAATTATTTTTATTATGGAGAGAGCTAATAATGATCACTTATCAATATGAAAAAAATGCATTTTCTACATTCAAAGAAGGAATCCGCCGCGAATGGGCACTGACCAATGGCATCGGCGGATATGCCGGAAGTTCACTGATCGGTGCACACAACCGTACACATCAGGGTTATCTGGTCGCAAGTCTGCACCCACCGATCGAACGCTATCTCGTTTTTTCCAAGATCAACGAATCTCTGACAGTATATGCAGCAGATACTTCTGAAGGTTCTGATGAGCAGCCTCATTCATTTATGAACACTGCAAAAACTGGATCTGCACATGATGTATCTGCCATATATGATCTTGAAACCTCACAGCACAAAAAAAACGGACAGACCTGTTATGCACAGGGGCAGAAATATCTTGTCTCATTTTCTTATGATGGAAGCGTTCACTATACATATCAGGCAGGTGATATCACCCTTACCAAACATATTTGTTTAAAACACGGCGCCAATGTCTGTGCCGTTGCTTATGAAATTGAAAATAATGGTCCGGATGCATCCCTTACCCTGGTTCCTCTTTTTAATTTCCGTGAGCACAGCGCATCCAGCCGCCCGGAGGATTTTCATTTTCATACGACACAGACCGGCAATTCCCTTTGTCTGATTCCGGAAAGCCACCCTGACACTGCCATTTTATTTCAGACAAGCGACGGTATGTTTTCAGACCATACGCCTATGTTTGACATTGATATGCAGCTTCAGACGGAAGTGGATCTTGAGACAGACGGACTCGACTGCCACTATTGTCCACACCAGATAACGTTTTTCCTTCCGGCAAAAAGCCGTAGACAGGTTTCCGTGCTCTGTTCCGTAATATCTGCCGGTGAATCCTTTTCAGATATCAAGCCAGACGCTGCTTTTGATATTTTAAAAGAACGGGAAGAATATACAAAATCACTCTATGCGACGGCAGACATTCATGATGATCTTGCAGACCGCCTAGTTCTCGCTGCGGACCAGTTTCTCTGCGACCGCGCCTCTACCGGCTACAAAACTGTGCTCGCCGGTCTCCCATGGTTTACCGACTGGGGACGTGACACGATGATCGCATTTACCGGACTGACGTTATGCACCGGTCGCAGAAAAGACGCCGAGGAAATTCTTTTAACATTTTCAAAGTATATCCGTCATGGGATCGTTCCAAATATGTTCCCGGATGATAATGCGGCGCCTCTTTACAACACGGCGGATGCATCCCTGTGGTATTTTTATGCGGTATGGCAGTATCTGCAGTATTATCCGGATGATGATGCACACACTTTTGTCAGAAAAAACATCTATCCTCACCTGAAAGAAATCATTTCTGCTTATAAAAACGGTACAGATTTCAGCATTTATATGGAAGAGGACGGTCTTATTCATGCCGGAAGCGGTCTTGACCAGATCACATGGATGGATGTGCGCGTCGGTGACTGGGTTGCCACTCCGCGCCACGGAAAACCGGTAGAGATCAATGCACTCTGGTATAATGCGCTAAAAGTTATGGAGCAGCTTGCATTGCGGTATGAGGATGTGGCTTGCACTCTAATTCCTGACAGTGATACTTCCGCTTCTGGATGTACTGTTTCTGGATCCGGCAGTGAAACTCCTACTTCTGGATGTACTGCTTCTGACTCTGTGAATGATTGCATGACCTCCCACGATTATGCTGCACTTGCCGATCTGATAAAAAAATCTTTCTGTCAGAAATTCTGGTGGGAGGAAAAGGGCTGTCTTTATGATGTTGTTGACGGGGATGAACCGGACGATCATCTTCGTCCTAACCAGATCTATGCGGTATCTCTGCCTTTTACCATGTTATCAGAAGAACAGGAAGCAAAGATCGTCGCATTTGTCAAAGAACATCTTTATATTGGCTGTGGTCTGCGCTCTCTTACAAGCGATCATGCTGACTATCACGGCATCTACTGTGGTTCCCTGCCGAAACGTGATGCCGCATACCATCAGGGTACAGCATGGGGCTTCCTGCTCGGCGGTTTTCTGACCGCCTATGCAAAAGTCCATGATCACTCACCGGAATGTACGAAAGAGCTGCTTGCACTGTTAGAACCGATTCGCCACCATCTGACTGACAATGGATGTATCGGCTCCATTTCAGAAATATTCGATGGAGATGCGCCTCACAATCCAAGAGGCTGTTACGCGCAGGCATGGAGCGTCGGTGAGACACTGAGGGCTTATATGCAGGATGTTCTTCCGTATAAAGAAGAATAAGTATTTCAAAAATGCAGGTTAAGGATTGCCTGCCAAATTGTGGTTTGTGGGCGACATGAGTTTCCTCGTGTAGGGTGGTTACGGGGGTTTACGATTGGCAAATTGCATCAAGCCGGGAGTGTTTTGTTCCGTTGTCCGAAAATAAG
>OGDP01001000.1_pt1 | contig 21015 bp, 15 predicted proteins | sample 1570441 | NCBI WGS metagenome assembly OGDP01 (sample SAMEA2581961, study PRJEB24529) | metagenome | biome: Human gut stool | place: China | collected 2011
TCTTCATGCAGCGAGCCATCAGAGGCGACTGGGTGGAGTGGAAACCGGAGATAGCACCGCAGGCAACGGTGATGAACATGAAGCTCCAGATCGGGGTGCCCGACGGATGCATGCTGTGGAAGTTCGACCACAGTTCGGGGATGGTGTAAGCGGGGTTGGTGAAGATACCAATGATAACGCCCACAGCCATGATGATCAGGCAGATGCCGAACACGGGGTAGATCTTGCCGATGATGGCATCAATGGAGATAAAGGTTGCGATGAAGTAGTACACCAGGATGATGATCAGCCAGAACAGGGTGGTGGTCAGCATACCGGACATACCGCCGTTCTTGCACAGGGTAACGATCAGGCCGGCAGGGCCCACTGCGAACACGGTACCGACCATGATCAGCAGCACGACCGAGAACACACGCATGATGTTCTGCATGACAGGTCCGAGGTACTTGCCGGTGACCTCAGCGATGGAAGCACCCTCGTTGCGCTCGCTCATCATACCGGAGAAGTAGTCGTGCACGCCACCTGCAAAGATGGTGCCGAAGGTGATCCACAGGAACACCACGGGGCCCCACAGAGCACCCTGCAGTGCACCGAAGATGGGACCCAGACCTGCAATGTTCAGCAGCTGGACCAGGAACAGCTTCCACTGGGGCATCACAACGTAGTCAACACCATCGTTGATGCGCACAGCAGGTGTTTCACGGTCGTCCGGGCCGAACGTGTTGTCAACGATCTTGCCATAGACAAAGTAGCCGATGATCAAGAGCGCCAGACAGAGTAAGAAACTAATCATACCAGAAACCTCCTTTTTGATTTCAAGCCGCCGGTGTTCGTATTTGCGACCTCACCGGGGCTCTGACCAATCTCTGGCTTCATGTTAACACTTATTTCATAAATGTGTTAATATTTTTCTGGTATGGTTCCCATATCAAAAAGTATATATATCCATACTTCGTCGGAATATTGCCAACTGTTTTTAAACGAATCAACGGCAAAATTTCTTATCCGATGGCAAAAGATCTTTTCCGGAATCGTGCAAAACCACCCTCTTCCAAATTTTCAGGGTCGTTTTTGTGCAAAACGTTCAATTTTGTCCAAAAATCTCCTATTCGTGCAATTTTGTTGCACAAGAAAGCCCCTCCACCGGGATGGGACCGGTGGAGGGGCTTCAGGAGAAAACGGAAACTTTTTACGGCTTACGAAGTTTTTCAGGCTTTTGCCGCGCTCTTCTTGGTCGCGTGGATAAAGATAGCCAGCATGGCCACGGCAAAGAGGACGCCTACGGGGTACGCCACAGCGGTATTGTAAATGGTGGCACCCTCAGCGGTCTTACTGTTCAGCAGGCCGCCCAGGCACTCAGGTGCCAGCACGAAGTAGGTGCTGGACACGGCGCTCATGAAGGTAGCGGGAACAGCGGTGATCCAGAAGTTCTTCTTTTCTTTAAAGAGGTACATGGAGGCAGCCCACAGCACGATCATGGCCAGGGTCTGGTTGGTCCAGCTGAAGTAGCGCCAGATGACCGTGTAGTTGATGAAGCCCAGTGCGTTGCCGATGCCCAGGAACGCGCCCACACCCAGCACGGGGATGCACAGCTTCAGGCGGTTTGCGTAGCTGTCCTGGTCGATCTTGAACCAGTCGGCCAGGGTCAGACGGGCAGAACGGAACGCGGTATCGCCGGAGGTGATGGGGCACACCACCACGCCGATCATGGCCAGTGCGATGCCCACGCCGCCCATGGTCTTGGAGCACACATCGTAGATGGCCTTGGACTGGCCCATGGCCAGTGCTTCGGCCAGACCGGTGTTCAGGCCGCCGGTCACCTCGTACAGGCTGCAGCCGGCTGCGGCCCAGATCAGAGCGATGACGCCCTCACACACCATGGCGCCGTAGAACACGAAATGGCCCTGCTTCTCGCTCTTCATGCAGCGCGCCATCAGGGGCGACTGGGTGGAGTGGAAGCCGGAAATGGCACCGCAGGCAACGGTGATGAACATGAAGCTCCAAATCGGGGTGCCCGACGGATGCATGCTGCCGAAGTGATCCCAGATCTCCGGGATGGTGTAGGCGGGGTTGGTGAAGATGCCAACGATGACGCCGATGGCCATGATGATCAGGCAGATGCCGAAGATGGGGTAGATCTTGCCAATGACGGCATCAATGGAGATAAAGGTTGCAATAAAGTAGTACACCAGAATAATGATGAGCCAGAACAGCAGCGAGGTGAGCACGCCGGAAGCGCCGCTCTGACTGCACAGCTCCACGATCAGGCCTGCGGGACCCACCGCGAACACAGTACCCACCATGATGAGCAGCACCACCGAGAACACACGCATGACGTTCTGCATCACAGGGCCTAAGTACTTGCCGGTGATCTCGGCGATGGAAGCGCCGTCGTTGCGCTCGCTCATCATGCCGGAGAAGTAGTCGTGCACGCCGCCTGCAAAGATGGTGCCGAAGGTGATCCACAAAAAGACCACCGGGCCCCACAATGCGCCCTGCATGGCACCAAAGATGGGGCCAAGGCCGGCGATGTTCAGCAGCTGAACGAGGAACAGCTTCCACTGGGGCATCACAACGTAGTCCACACCGTCATTGATGCGCACAGCAGGCGTTTCGCGGTCGTCCGGGCCGAAGGTGTTGTCCACGATCTTACCATAGACAAAGTAGCCCACGATCAGGATCGCCAGACAGAGTAAGAAACTGATCATACCAGAAACCTCCTTTTTCTTTGTGCCGGAATGATGGAAGCATTTTCCATATTTTCCATTCATCCCGGCCAGCTTTCTGGGTCTATGTTAACATATTTTTCATAAAAGTGATAATATGCTTCTGGTATGGGGCTATATCAAAAGCGATATGGCAGCAAAGATTTTTAGCCGATATTTCGTTTATTTTTCTTGCGATTCACCAACAAAAAGACAGTCGCAGCGGTTCATCCGTCACGGCTGTCTGCCAAATTTCTTTGCTTTGCACCGGTTTCTTTCCCGGGATGTTTTGCCAGTTCTTAACCGGTTTCGGCGGTCATTTCACGGTCAGCGCCGCCTGCTTGTGCAGCAGCTGCACAAAGGTCTGCTCTTCCGGGCGCAGGGTCCCCCTGTCCGGATAGACCAGAACATCCTTCATGCGCTGGCGCTGGGCCGGGCATTTTCTGAGCACCAGATGGTATTGTTCCAGCGCCCGCTTTGGCATGGGCGAAGCCCACATATAGGCATTGGGCAGGTTCTGCAGGATGGAAAACTGGCTGCACCGCTCATACACATGGATGCGGCGGTTCGGGTTCGTATGCCAGCGCAGGCCGCTGTCCTCGCCGCCGGGCAGCTGGAAATCACCGTGCAGGACTTCCATATAGCTGTTCAGCTGGGTGATGTCGGTCACTTCGCACTTTGCCAGCGGGCCTTCGCGGTTGGTCAGCAGCCGGTATTCAAACTCCATCACCGGCTCCCGGTGCAGGCCGTGACGGTCGCAGTAGCGGCGGTAATAATCCTCATCCTCCTCCGCGTAGCGCAGCAGGGCCAGATGATAGCCCCGCCGCAGTACATGGTCCAGCGCTTCCATGGTGCCGGATTCCCGGATATGCACCCGCAGCTGCTGGCTGTCTGCCATCTGCTGCAAAAAATCCACCGTCGCGTAGGAAGCGTAGGTGGCGTGGGGCAGCACCACCCGCAGCTCCGCACAGCTGCTCTGCCGGCTGCGGGCATCCAGATCCAGCCGGTCCACCTCGTCCAGCACCCGCTCTGCCTGCCGGATAAAATGCCGTCCCTGTTCGGTGGGGATCATGCCGGTGGACGAGCGCTCAAAGATGCGGATGCCATATTCCTCTTCCAGATTCTTGAGCGCCTTGCTCACATTGGGCTGGGCCGCATACAGCTGCTTTGCCGCCGCGCTCACGGAGCCCCACTTGCGGATGGCCACCAGATAACGCAGTTCCGTAATATTCATGTGACTGCCCCCTGTTCCAAAAATCATTCCTATTTTATCAAGCTGGGCGGCCGGCTGTCAAGCCAAATGCGGTTGACGCGCCCCGCGCAGAGCTTTATAATAAAAATGCTGTATTTACAAAAAGGAGTTTAGCTGCTATGGAGACTACTTACCGCGTTCTGCGCATTGAAGAGCAGATGTATGGCTGCGAGGAGCTGCCCGCCGGTCAGCCGGTGCTGTGCGATGTCACGCTGGCCGATCCCGCCGGGGAGCGGCGCACCCTGCCCTACCCGGACAAAGAGCTCACCCGCCTTGGCATCGACGAGGGCAGCACGGTCGTCCTGACCGCAGACGGAACGCTGAAAAAAGCATAAAATGCAGGAGGAACTTATGAAAAAGATCGAAACTTCGGCCCTGATCGGTCTGGGCGCACTGGGCATCCTGTTCGGCCGCAAAATGCCCGGCGTGCAGGTCATTGCCGATGAGGACCGCATTGCCCGCTACTCTGCCGGGCCGGTCGTCTGCAACGGCGAAGCGTGCAGCTTCCGTTACGTCACCCCTGCCGAGGGCAAACCGGTAGACCTGCTTTTGGTGGCCGTCAAGGCTACGGTGCTGGAACAGGCCATTCAGGACATTGCAAAGTTCATTGGCCCGGACACCGTGATCCTCAGCGTGCTGAACGGCATCACCAGCGAGGAGCACATTGACGCAGCCTATCCCGGCCACACCCTGTGGAGCGTTGCCATCGGCATGGACGCCACCCGCACCGGGCGCACGCTGGTGTTCAATCAGGCGGGCAAGATCCAGTTCGGTGAGCGCAGCGGCGAGATGACCGACCGTGTGCAGGCCGTGGCCGACTATCTGGACGAGTGCGGCATTGCCAACGAGCCCTGTGGGGATATCCTTTACAAGCAGTGGAACAAGCTGATGGTGAATGACGGCCTGAATCAGGCCGCAGCCGCCTTTGACCAGCCCTACGGCGGCCTGCGCCAGCCCGGCGAGGCACAGGACATGATGCGCGCGGCCATGCAGGAAGTCATCCGGCTGGCGAACCTTGAGGGCGTGCCCCTGCCGCCGGACAACGATGTGAGGTTCATCGATGCCATGATGCCCACCTTTAACCCCGAGGGCATGCCCAGCATGCGGCAGGATGTGCTGGCAAAGCGCCCCACCGAGGTGGAGGAGTTTGCCGGTGTGGTGCGCCAGCGCGCCAAGAAGTACGGGATGCCCACCCCCGCCAACGACTTTTTCTACACCCGCATCCGCGAGATCGAGGCGGGATACGACCAGTAAGGAGCCACCCATGCATACGCTTTATTTCACCCGCCACGGAGAGACCGTCTGGAACGTTGAAAACAAGATCTGCGGCATGACCGACAGCCCCCTCACCGAGCGAGGCCGCCAGCAGGCCCGGAAGCTGGGCGAAGCCGTCAAAGCCAGCGGGGTGCACATCGATGAGATCCTGTACTCTCCCCTGTCCCGCGCCGCCGACACCGCCATGGCCATTGCCGAGGCCACCGGCCTACCCGCCCGGTGTGAACCGCGCCTGCGGGAGCAGTGCTTTGGCAAATACGAGGGCACGCCCCGCAACGGCGGCGAGTTCCGCGTTTCCAAGACCCACTTCGCCGACCGCTACGACGGCGGCGAGAGCATGATGCAGCTGGCCCAGCGCATCTATAACCTGCTGGACGAGCTGAAGGCTGACACCGGCAAGACCTATCTTCTGGTGGCCCACAACGGCATCGCCCGGGTGGTGCAGTCCTATTTCTACGATATGACCAACGAGGAATACGCAGCTGCGGGCATCAGAAACTGTGAACTGGTGGAATACCATTTTGAGTGATACCCACAGCAAGCGAACGGTTTAAAACGGCTCCGCGTGCGCTGCGCCATAAACAGCGGAAATATTATTTTTATAATTTGCAGTTTCGAAACGACTGCGGTCGTTTCGGAACTGCTTTTTCACCGATCGGGCCGTATTGGTCAAATGCATCTTTTCTGCTGCGCGACGGCCGCAGGCCGACAGCGGCAGGATGCCGTTTATCTCCACGACCTTCCCCGTGAAAAGTGAAAGCCAGAAAATCCGCAGATTTTCTGGCTTTCTTTCTATAAAAAATAATTTTTCCTCTGATATTGCAACGGCGACGACTGCGGCCTGCGGCCGAAGCAGGGAGGAGCTGTTGGGGCCGTGGCCAGCAGGATGCAAGGCCCGCTCAAGGGCCGTAGTAGCCGCTGGGTGCCACAACTCGTCCAGAGCGAAGCGGAGACAATTTTAAATCTGTCAGCCTTTATACAGTCCAAACAGCTTGAGCAGCTTCTGCCAGAAGGTCAGGGTCACAGCCGCCGGTTCCGGCTGGGCTACCGGGGCCGGGGCCGTGATGGCAGTGGTCTGCAGCGCAAACTGCACCGCGCCCACCTCGGTGTTCTCTGCCGAGGTGAAGCTCTGCACCTCCCCGCCGCCGGAAAGACTGTTCAGCAGGCCGTCCAGCTGGGCACCCATGTCGATGCCGGAAACGCTGCTGCGCAGCTCGCCGGTGCCGCCGGTCAGCTGCGATGCACCCTCCGCCAGCTGCGCAACGCCCGCCTTCAGCTGGGCTACACCGTCGGTGTAGGCGTTCAGGCCGTCGTCCAGCTGGACGTACTGGGCGGCAAGCTGGTTCACGCCGTCGGTGAGCACCGAGAGATTGCCCAGCATCCCGGTCAGCACACCGGCCAGCTGACGCACCCCGGCATCAAACTCGCCGTAGCTGCCATTCAGGGTGCTGCTGCCCTCGTGCAGCTGGGCAATTCCGCCGTTCACGGTGTCCAGATAGGTCTGCATGGCATCGATGTTGGCCGTAGACCCCTGCAAAAGCAGGATCACATCCTTGAGCTGCGGCATCACCCACACCATGCCCTGCAGCTGCTCAATGGCCTTGGCGTTGCCATCCTTTACCACGTCAAGGTCAAGGCCGTTCTCTTTCAGGATGGCCTTGTAGGCTTCAAAGCTCACCTGCTGCTCCAGCTGTGCCGCGCCCTCATCCAGCCGGGCAATGCCGTCCCGGATCTGGGTAGAGGCATCCAGCAGGGTGTTCAGCTCGTCGGTGGAGGCCGAGATGCCGTTCAGCGCGGTCTGCATCTGGGTGAGGGCGGCACGCACCCGGGCTGAGCCGCCGGTCAAGGCACCGGAATTGCCGTTCAGGGTGTCCAGCCCAGCCTGCACCTGCGCAATGCCGTCTGCCAGCACGTTGGCACCATCGTCCAGCTGCACGGAGCCGCTCTGCAGCTGTTCCAGCATCCCGGTCAGGTCCATATCCCCGAGGTCGAGGTTCAGGTTCAGCCGCACGCCGTTCAGGGAAACGGCGTCCATGGCAAAATCCGTCACATCGGCAGTGACGGTCACGTCGCTGTCCGCGCCCGGCAGCAGGATGTAGGAAAGCTGCTTTTTGCTGCCCACATTCGCCACCGTAGCGCCCGGCGCGCTGATGTTCCGGGCAAGGCCGGTGTCCAGACTCATGGTCACCTGCAGCGCGTAGTCGTCAAAAAAGCTGCCGGTGCAGTCCGGGTTGCGGCCCACCTGCAGCCGGATGGAAAGCGCACCGCTTTTGCCGCCCAGCTCGTCGGGGCTGATCTCTGCCCCGTCCAGCGTATAGGTCAGCTTTACCACCCACGGCAGGGCCGTGGCGGCATCCATGGTGCCCTCATAATAGAGCTTGCCGTCCTCGGTCACATGCACCGTGACCGTATCGCCGCTCTGCTCCACGGCATCGCTCGTGGTCATATTGCGCACGGCAGTGTAGCTGCCGTGGTCCGCAACGGTGTCCCCCGCCTGCACGGAAAAGCTGTTCACGGCGTACACGCCGGTCACAGCACCGGAGGCCGTAAGATTTGCATAAATGACCTCTTCCTTGGCAGCGGAGGCTGCTGCAAAGGCCGGCAGACTGCTGCCCGCCAGCAGGCAGCCTGCCAGCGCCAGCGCCGACACCCGGCGCACAAATCGATGTTTCATCTCGGTCAAGCCTCCTTCGGCTGTCTTTTCTTTTTTATAATGAGCGGGTCGGCCAGATACAAAAAGCCCGGCAGTGCCGAAAGCACGATGGCCAGTGACACCAGACTGCCCACGCCCAGAAAATTACCCAGCTGGCCCAGCAGCTGGTTTGTGGAAATGGCTCCCATCAAAAAGCCCACCACCGCCATGGCGCTGCCGGTGGTGCTGACCGAGGTGGTCACGGCGGACACCGTGGCCGCAACGGCTTCTTTGCGGCCCAGCGTCTCGCGGAACTCCTGATAGCGGTCGGAGAAGAGGATGGCGTAATCCACCGTAGCACCCAGCTGCACCGAGCTGATGATGAGATAGGCAATGTAGAACACGTACTGGCCCCGGAAGTACGGGATGGCCAGATTGATCCAGATGGCGGTCTCGATGCTGAGCACCAGAATGATGGGCAAAAGCAGCTGGCGCTTCATGAGGAGCAGGATCAGGAATACTGCGCCGATGGCCAGCAGGTTCACCTTGACCATGTCGGCCGTGATGGTGTCCATCAGGTCATAGGTGCTCACGCCCTGACCGGCCAGATAATAATTGTCCGGGTAATATTGCTGCACCGTGGCGCGCACCCGCTCCACCAGCGCAAAGGCCCCATCGCCCTCGGTATCGGCATCCACCGTAAGCACCATGCGGGTGTAGCCGCCGGAGACCAGCAGCCCCAGCGTATCCCCGGGCACGAACTCCGGCGGAATGGACGCGCCTGCGTTGTCCACATAGGAAAGGATGCCGGTCACCTCCGGGATGGCGTGCAGTGCATCCGAAAGCTTTTGCTGCGTGGCGGTGTCGCCCTCCGGCACCAGTACAACGTAGGTGTCGCTGCGGCCAAAGGTCTCCTCGATGGCGGCGGTGTCCGCACCCAGACGGGTGTTCTCGCCAAACATGTGGGCGGCACCGTAGTAATACTGGTTCGAGTTGGAGGCCAGATAGCTGGGCACCATCAGGATGACCAGCACCAGTGCCATGGGCAGCATGATGCGGGCCACAAAGCGGCCGAACTTATCAAAGCTTGGCAGCAGAGGCCTGTGGTGGGTCTTATCCATCCACTTGTAGCACGCCAGCGTCAGCGCGGGCATAAAGGTGAACACGGTGACAAGGCTCAGCACCACGCCCTTTGCCAGCGCAAGGCCCAGATCCGGGCCGATCTGGAACTGCATGAGCACCAGTGCCAGAAAACCGATGACGGTGGTCAGGCCGCTGGACAGGATGGAGCCGGTGGATCTGCACAGGGCATCCACCATGCACTCCTCCGGGCTGGCATCCGGGTTTTCAGCCCGGCACTCCGCAAAGCGGTGGATTAGGAACACCGAGTAGTCCAGCGACACCGCCAGCTGCAGGATGCTGCCCGCCGCATTCGTCACAAACGAGATGGTGCCGAAGATGAGGTTCGTGCCGTTGTTGAGCAGGATGGCCGCGCCAAGGCCCGTCAGCACCAGCAGCGGCTCCGCCCAGGAATCGGTGGTCAGGATCAGGATGAACAGCACATACACCACCGCGATGGCGGCGATCTTTGCCACCTCGGTCACGGTGGAGTTAGTAGCAACGGCAGTGGAGACCGCCGCGCCCTCCAGCGCGTTGCCCTCCCCGATCAGATCCCGCACGGCAGCCACGGCTTCCAGACGCTTCTCGTCCTCCACCGTCACGGTGAACAGGGCGCAGCCATCCTTATAATAGCTCTCCACCGTGGCGGTGTCCTGCATCTGCAAAGGCACTGTCACATCCAGACTGTCGTCCAGCCATGCAACGGCGGACACTCCATCGATGACGGCAAGCTTTTCCTTGTACTCCAGCGCCTGCGGTACCATGACATCCCGCACCATGACCCGCATGTTGGGGATGCCGCCGGTGAAAGCACCGTTCATCACCTCGATGGCGGTGGTGGAGGGGGATTCCGGCGGCAGGTAGTCGTTGATATCGTAATCCACCTTTACCTGACGCACAGCGAACACGCTCAGCACAGCCGCCAGTGCAAACACCGCCAGCACCAGCCTGCGGCGGCGCACGATGGCGGTATAAAAACGTTTCATCAAAACAGGAGTTCTCCTTTCCGGATCCATAAAAAAACTTTTATCAGTTTAACAGGTTTGATAAACGTTGGAAAGAGACAGTTTATGAATTTTGACCCTCGAATGCCAATTTTTTTGATTTTTCTGCCTTGACAACAAAAATAAATTCTGATATGCTCTTTTTCGGTTCATCGGAGGACCGTTTTCAACGTAATTTGAAACGGGCCGGATAAGATGCCGTGCAGACAGCGCCCCGCCGGAGGTTTCGTTGCCGTAGTGACGAAGCAGATCGAGGCCGGGCGTGCACTCACGGACATTTATCCGGCCCGTTTTTTGCACCTTGTGCAGAAAGGAGGACGCCATGTCCAAGCAGCGGATCCAGCTTTCCGATCACTTTACCTATTCCCGCCTTTTGCGGTTCGTGCTGCCCTGCATCGGCACCATGCTGTTCACCTCCATCTACGGCATCGTGGACGGCCTGTGTGTCTCCAACTTTGTGGGCAAGACGGCCTTTGCGGCGGTCAACCTCATCATGCCGCTGCCCATGCTGCTGGGCACCATCGGCTTTATGCTGGGCACCGGCGGCAGTGCCATCGTGGGCATCACGCTGGGCGAGGGCGACCAGAAAAAGGCCGACCGCTATTTCACCCTGTTCCTGCTGGCGGCTCTGGTCTCGGTCAGTGTGCTGGCGGTGCTGGGTATTGTGTTCCTGCGGCCCATTGCCGTGCTGCTGGGTGCCAAGGGGGAGCTTTTGGACTATGCGGTGCGCTATGGACGCATCCTGATGCTGGCTCTGCCGCCCTTTGCGCTGCAGAATATGTTCCAGAGCTTTTTCGTCACCGCCGAAAAGCCGCACCTCGGTTTCTGGTTCACCGTGGGTGCGGGCTGCACCAACATGGTGCTGGATGTGCTGATGGTGGGTATCTGGGGCTGGGGCGTGGAGGGCGCGGCCATTGCCACCTTTATCAGCCAGCTGGTGGGCGGCGTACTGCCGGTGTTCTACTTCATCGACCGCAGCAACTCCAGCCGCCTGCACCTGTGCAAGACCAGTTTTTACAGCAAAGTACTGCGGGATGCCTGCATCAACGGCTCTTCCGAGCTGATGACCAACCTTTCCATGTCGCTGGTCAATATCCTGTACAACTACCAGCTGCTGCGTCTGGCCGGTGAGAACGGCGTGGCCGCCTACGGTGTCATCATGTACGCGGCCTTCCTGTTCGTGGCGGTGTTCGTGGGCTATGCCGTGGGCAGTGCACCCATCGTCAGCTTCCACTACGGTGCCCGCAACCACGCCGAGGTGCACAACCTCTACCGGAAAAGCCTGCGGCTCATCGCCGTGGTGGCTGTGACCCTGACGCTGGCTTCCATGTTCATCATCCCCTGTGTGGCGCGCGTTTTCGTGGGCTACGATGCGGAATTGCTGGCCCTGACCAGCCGGGCCTTCCGGCTGTATGCGCTGAGCTTCCTCATCATGGGCTTCAACGTGTACGCGTCCTCCTTCTTCACGGCGCTGGGCGACGGCGTGACCAGCGCGCTGATCTCTTTTTTGCGCACGCTGGCGTTTCAGGTGATCGCCATTCTCCTGCTGCCGCTGCTGCTGGGCATCGACGGCATCTGGCTGGCCGTCACCGCCGCCGAGCTGGCGGCTCTGGCCGTGAGCGCCGCCATGCTCCTCACCAAGGACAAGGTGTTCCATTACCGAAAGGCCTGATAAGATTCCCTGCTTTCTGCGAAACGGCGAAAAGCGGGGGATTTTTTTGGTGATTCTGGCTCTGCCGCTGCAGGGCAAATCGTGTTAGAATGGACACAGCTTCTTATTCACTGTTTTACGAGGGATCATTATGACATTGTTTTTGACCAGCAGCCCCAGCGGCTGCCCCTTTGAGCCGGGGCCGGATATTCCGGTGCTGGACACGCGCAACCACTTTGTGGCGAACCTGCGGGCCGTCTGGCCGGATCACGCCGTGCTGGGCCTTGCCATTGCGGCAGACCCCTATGCCTACGAGCAGAACGACGAGATGTGCCGGGTGTTTGCCCAGAGCTTTGCGAATGCCCACCTGCCCCTGACGGCGCTCATTCCCTGCGACGCCCGCAACGCCGAGGAGATCGGTTCTCTTCTGTCCCAGAGCGGCTTTGTGATGCTGTGCGGCGGGCATGTGCCCACCCAGAACCACTTTTTTGCTCAGCTGGGCCTGCCGGGGCTTTTCCACGGCTACCACGGCATCGTACTGGGCGTGAGTGCCGGCAGCATGAACGCCGCCCACATCGTGTACGCCGCGCCCGAGGAACCGGGCGAAGCCGCCGACCCGCACTACTCCCGCTGGATGAACGGTCTTGGCCTGACCGAGACCCGCATCCTGCCCCACTACCAGTTCATCCGGGATCATGTGCTGGACGGACAGAAGGTGGAGGATATCGCCCTTGCCGACAGCAAAAAGCGGCATTTTCTCGCTTTGCCGGACGGCTCGTATATCCTGTGCGCCGACGGCAGCGAGGCGCTGTACGGCAAAGGCTGGTACTTTGCGGACGGGATGATGGAAGAGATCAACGAGGATGAAGATGTGCTGCCCTTGCGGTAAAGCATGACAAAAAGAGAACACCCGCTGCATCCGCAGCGGGTGTTCTCTTTCTTGAGCAAGGGTGGGGTGACGCTTCCCACATCTCCTAACGCTGGGCGACGGCTGCCTGTTCCGTCCTCCGTTGCTCATCTATCCACTATTATTATATCATAAGGGTTTCAAAATGTCAATACGCGGTAGCACGTCAATATTTTTTCAGATTTCCCTTATTGATAAAGCTTCGGACACGGTTTGGATTCAATCGGTAAACCGACCTTGCAAAAAGCTGTCCTTTTGTAGAGACCCGCACCGCAACTTTGACAAACACATGATCTATTTCCACTTCCCGGACATACTCAATGGACTGATCCTTTTTATTTTGTGCCACATAATCCGGTTCTCTTAAAATATCCGGGATGTATTCTCCATATAACGCAAAGTCCTCAGGATGGCGTGTTGTCATGTGCCCGATATTGGACTCGCCAAGAAGAATATCCTTTCCCTCCGGCAGCTCCAATTCCAGCAGCTCGATCACACGTTTTGTCAGAATGCCAACTCGTCTTGTTTTCTCCATTCCGCACCCTTTCTTTTATCCCTCCGCCGCAAGGCGGACAAACGGCGCAATGGCGTTGGTATCGCCGTGGCGGACGATGGAGTAAGTGATGTCGCAGTAGGGCTGGATGGCGGTACTCTTTTCCACGGTGGAGATGAGCAGCACCTGCAGCTGCAGGCGGCGGAACAGCTCCATCATGGGGCGGATGCGGTCGCTGGTCATCTTGCTGAAGGCCTCGTCCAGCAGCACCAGACGGATGCTGTTTTCGCTCTTCTGGTAGATCTGGAGCAGCGACGCGCAGATGGCTACATAGAAGGGGGCCTGATTCTCGCCGCCGGAGGAATCGCGGCTGACGCGGGAAAGGGAAGCCTGCTGGCCGGAGACGGTGTTGGTCACTTTGATGTCGTAGTCGAGGTAGGTGCGGTAGTCTACATAATCCGAAAGGGTGACATTCTCGGGGCGGCGGCCCTCCTGCCGGGCGCGGGTGTTCTCGTCCACATCGGCCATGATCTTTTCCATCAGCTCGTCTACCTGACGCTCATAGACGGGGTCGGCGGTGGCGGCGAGGTTGTCCAGCGAGTCGCCAGCGGTCATCTGCTGGTTTCCCTTGTCCACGATGACCTGATAGAATGCGGCCAGCTGGGGGTCGCGGCTGGGGCCAAGCTCAAAGCGGTAGACCTCTTCGCCGTAGGTCAGCTGTTCCATTACCTTGTTCAGCTCCCGGAACTGCCGCCGTGCGTTGAAGATGTCGTCCTTCATCCGGAAGAGGATGTCCTTGCGGAAGCGGTCCTTGCAGTCGCGCTGTGCCTGCTCGAGGCGGGCGGCGTACCGCTCCAGATCAATGCGCACGAGGCTCTCGTGCTGGGCGCGGTACTGCTCGATGCCCGTAAGGCCCAGCGGATGATCGCAGACGTAGCGGGTGTTGTACTCTTTCTGGGCAGGCTCGAGGGTGCCGGTGAGGTAGACGGCCAGTGCGTCGTCCAGCCGGGCCTGTGCCTTTTCGGCGGACTGGGCCGCATAGCGCGGGCCTTTGTCCTTGCTCAGGGCCGCGAAGCGCTCCCGTGCCAGCGGCTCCAAAAGCGGGTACTGCCCGAAGAACCGGTCGGCGGCGTCCTTTGCCTGCCTGGCGGTCTCTTCTGCCTTGGTCTGCTCGGCCTCGCAGGAGGCCAGCTGCTTTTCGCAGACACGGATGTCGCCGCCGGCTGTCTCCACGGCGGCGCGGGCGGCATCCCACGCGGCCTCGCGGGCCTCGTCCTCCTTGTAAAGCTGCTGCAGCATCGGGTTCTCGCGGCACTCGGCCAGCTTCTGCTCCTGTGCGGTGCAGTCGGCGCGGGCCGCTTCCAGCGCGGCGCGGGCGTCCCACAGCGCGGCCAGCTCATCCATGACGCTGCTGTGCAGCACATCCTGATAGCTGTTCCGTGCGGCTTTGAGGGCGGCGGCAGACTGTGCCGCTTCCTTGCTGCGGGCGGTCAGCTCATCCAGAGCTTTCGTCAGCGCTTCGGCCCGGGCGCGGCGGGCGTCAAGGCCGATATACCGCTGGGGCGTGCGGAGACGCTCGAGGCGGAAAGGGTGGTGGCGCAGCAGGTCGCGGGTAGCGCTGTCGGGATAGTTTTCCAGTGTGTCGGGGGTGTCACAGCAGACGATGCGCCGCAGGATGGTGTCGGCATACTGTGCGGCCAGCGGGTTCTCGCTTCGGACCTGCGCGGCGAGGCTGTCGGCAGGGGCGGCGTCGGCCTTGCGGTTGGCCGTGCGGATGCTGGGGGTGTCCAGCAGGCTGATGGGGCCGACCTTATCCCGCAGGGCCACAAAGGCGCTCTTGGCGGCGGCGTAGTGGGCAGGCGGCACGAGGATGTCGAACCGGCGGTCGCCGAGGCAGGCTTCCACGCAGTCCTGCCAGCTCTCGTCCTCGACGCTCAGCAGTTCGCAGAAAATTTTGGCGTCCGGCGTCATGCCGCGGCTCTTGAGCTCAGCGTTCACGGCGTCCCGCACTCTGGTGGCGGCGTCGCCGTGGGGGTAGACCCACCGGCCTCCCGAGACGGAGGCCAGCTCCGCCTGCTTTTCCTGTACCTCAGCGGTGAGGGCGTCGGCGCTCTGCCGTGCGGCGAAATACTGCTCTTCCAGCGGCTTTTCCAGCCCGGCGAGGGCGCTTTGGAGCTGGGGCAGAGTCTCCGCCGTCAGCGAGGCAGGCCAGAGCGATCTCTCGACGGCAAAGCCGCTGCGCTGCAAGCTCTGCAAGAGGCTCTGCACGTTGCCTGCGGCGGCTTCGCTTCTGGAAGCGTCCCGGCCGGCTTTGTCCAGTGCGGTCTTTTTGCGGGCCAGCTCTTCGCTCAGAGCGTCCAGCGCCCGGCCCTCGCCGCTGGCGGCGGCACTGTGGGCCGAGAGGTAGGCCCGGCGGGCCTCGGCCTCGGCGTCTTTTGCGGCGGCGTAGCGGGCTGTCAGCTCTTCGTGCTGGCGCTTTCCGGCGGCAAGATGCTCCTGCCAGGTGCTCGTCCCGGCGGCGGCTTCCTCAGCACGGGCCAGCAGGGCAGTGCCTCGGTTGACGAGGGCTTCCGTTTCCTTCTGGGCAGCTTCGCGGCCATAGTCCACGATCTGTTCCAGCGCGGCGGCGCGGGTCTGGGCTTCGGCCAGCACGGCGTGGAGGTTTTCCAGCTCCACCCGGTCGCCCTGCAAAGCTTCCAGATCAAGCTCGGGCTGAGGCAGGATGTACTGATATAAAAACTCCCGGAAGTTGGGGATCTCGTCCATGCTGGTACCCATCTGGAAGACTTCGTTGAACTTCTTGCCCAGCGGGCTTGCGGCGCGGCCGATGCCCAGCGCCCGGCAGATGCGGTCGCGGGCTTCGCCGGGGCTGCGGGTGTAGGAGAGACGGCCCACAGCGGGCTTGAAGTTCTCCTTCGAGCTGGGCGCGCCGGTGCGGGGGTCGATGAAGGGCAGCTGCTCGAGGGTGCAGCCGTCCTCGGAGATATACCAGGTCTGGTCGCCGGGATGGAGCTCCTGCATGGGGCCTTCCGACTCGACCCGGACGGCGATGACGAAGTGGGTGCGTTTGACGCTGTCCCAGAACTCCGCGCCGATGTAGGCCACGGTGCGGCCCGGGCGGCGGTAGGCGTTCTCGCCGCGCTGCTTGGCGTGGACAGAGCCCTGCAGGGTGCGGCCGCTCTTTTTGTTGCCGAGAGCGTTGAAGTTGCGGTTGGTGGTCAGGCAGTAGCGGATGGCGTCGAGGATGGTGGTCTTGCCCACGGCGTTGACGCCGATCATGTAGGTCAGCCGGGCGCAGTCGAAGGTGACGTTCTCAAAGTTGTGCCAGTTGATGAGCTTCAGGCGTTTCAGTTCTATCATTCTTCCACCTCCACGGCAGCGGTGCCGTCCTCCGGCCGCTCATAAAGCGAAAGCTCACTGCGGGTGCGGGTCACCTCGGCGGCAGCGTCCGCAAGGTCGGGATCCGGCAGAGCGAGCAATACAGTGGGGAATACTTCGACGCGGCTGTCCAGCCCGGAAAGCCGTCCCACCGGCCGGGCCAGATTGTACCGGCGCAGGGTGCGCAGCAGCTTTTCCAGCGTGGGCTGGTCGAGGCGGCGGGGCAGGTTCATCTTTTGCAATTCGGCCTGTACCTCTTCCACCGTCACCAGAACCTGGTCGGCGCTGGCCGAGAGGCTCTCCCGCTTTTGGAGGTAGAGCAGGCGCAGGACTAAGAGCAGGATGCTCTCGTACTTCAGAAGCCGAGCCTGACTGCCCTCATGCTCGTTGACGAGGGCCGCCGCCTGCAGCGGGGCGGGGTAAAGCACCACCGAGTAGCCCAGCGGCGCAAACACGGCCCGCACCTCGTTGAGGTGGTCCTGAACATAGAGATATTTGGCGCGCTGGTCCTCCACGCCGCCCAGCACAAAGCAGTGGTTGAGCAGATAATTTGCACACTCTTCCAGCATTTTATTCGTTTCGGTCATCTTCGGCGTCCTCCTTGCGGGGTGTCAGAGTAAATTCTTCAAACCGGAAGCCGCCCCGCGTGGCCCACTCGCCGGTGAGCTGGATGTCATAACAGCGGCGCGGCGACTGGGAGTAGGTGTGCAGTCCGATGATGCGTGCGAAGTCGTTCGGGTATTCGTCGGCGAGGGTAGACGCCGAGACAGAAGGCCGTGCGGCCAGCGCCTGCCGGGCGAGGATGTCCACGTTCTCCTCGGTGACGGCCATCCGGGCGTAGTCCAGCAGGAGCTTCTGCTCCCGGCGAAGCTGCTCCTCGTCCAGCTGTTCGGCCTGCACCGGGGCCAGCGGCGCGTCGGTGCGGGGCGCGGCCGGAGGATAGAGCGGCTTTTCGCCGAAGACCTGCACCGGCCAGAGCTTGAGCCGCGCGGCCAGTGGGCCGTCGTCCGGCTCAAAGAGCTGGTCGGGCGTTTTGATGTCCTCGGCATACCGCCGCAGCAGGGCGGTGACGCTGCCCTGGGCCGAGCGGTCGCTCAGCAGCAGGAACTGCGCCCGCTGAACGGCCCGCTTGCGGTAGCGGACGTGGCTGGCGTCGATCTCCCGGATGAGGGTGCTCATCTCTTCGAGGGCGTCCCGCTGTTTCTGGATGAGGGCGCGGACGGCGGGAGCGGCCTCGCTCGGGGCGCAGCGCTCCACCCGGGCGTAATCCAGCGCCAGCTGGGGCAGGTAGTTCGTCTCGCAGTCGTCCAGTCCCTCTTCGAGGAAGGCGCGGTAGTTGAACAGGTTGTCGCTGGTCTTGAAGCGGTGGTAGGCCGCCGCCACCACCTTTTCCTCGTACTGGTCGAACAGTTCCAGCACCTCCTGCGGGGTGCGGTTGCGGGTAAGGCGGTCGATGTAGTGACCGATGGAGGCGTTGAGCGCCCGGAGGGAACGGTTCAGGGCGTCAAGGTCGGAATCCACCTCCCGCAGAACGTTCTCGTAGGGGCTTTTTTCCTGCCCGATGCCGCCCAGCAGCTGCCACGCCTTGTACAGCTTGCCGGTGTAGGTGACTACGCGGGGGTTCAGGATCTCTTCCAGCGCTTCCAGCAGCGGGGCCACCTCCGGCACAAAGGCTAGGGACGCTTCGCCCTCATAGCTGCCGGGGGTCTCTTCCAGCCAGCCGGTGCGGCGCAGCCGCAGCAGAAAGCCCACCGCCAGCGTGTGGGGGTCGCGGGTGGGCTGCTCGTCCTCATCGCCCGCACCGTCCGCGTCCAGCGCAAGGGGCTTTGCCAGCGCGGCAAAGTAATCTTCGGCACGGCTCACCGCCTCTGCCCGGGAGATGCTGTAGTCCGCCGTATGGCGGCATTCCTCCCAGAGCAGAAGCAGCAGCTCGGCATAAAACGCCCGGTTCGGCCCCGCCAGCGGGCGGAACAAGCGCGGGGACACCAGTTCAAACAGCTGCATGGAAACGTCCTTTCTGTCTTGGTTCGATACCCTTTTATTGTACCACAAAACGACACGGTTTGACAGAGAAACCATTCAGAATTGCCGACGGGAGAGGCGGGACGAACTCCTTCCGTCAAACCCTGCGGGTTTGCCAGCTCCCTCGGGGAGGGAGCAAACCCTCTCCGTCATCGCTGCGCGATGCCACCTCCCCCGAAAGGGGGAGGTTATTTGCTGCAAACCGTCAGATGCTTAAAAGCTCCCCCTCTCGGGGGAGCTGGCACGCCGTAAGGCGTGACTGAGAGGGTTCAGACAGCAAAAAAGCCCCGGGGAGCGGGGTGCTCCTCGGGGCAATAGTTTAATTGTAATCCGCTTACTTGCTCAGTTTATAGCCAATTGCAACATAGGTCTTTCCGCCAACGGTCTTAGTGCCAACACCCAAACCAGTAACTTCGATTTTCGTGTTATTTTGTTTACCAAGATTGATTACTAAATCTGTTGCAGTCTTCATCAACTCAACCATATCAGAATTAACCGTAATCGTTCCTGCCGTTGTTTCTTCATAGTAAACAGCCGTGTACACTTCAGCGTTCTGCTTCGCATTCTCAGCACAAACAACTGCACCTACGTAGTTTTTCTCGGTTTTTTTCTCTGCAGTAATAGCAGTCAATGCAATCTTGCCGTCTGCAATTTTGTTCAGTGCTTCTGTTGCCAGTTCCTTGACTTCACTGTTATTGGTCCATTCTGTGCCGTATTCCTTGTTCAGTGCAGCCATATATACATCCTGAACTTTCTTCTCGAACTCACTTTCACCAGGGCCACCAGCGCCACCGCCGCAGGCGGTGAGCATTGCCAGAACCATCACGCCGGTCAGAAGGGCGGCTGCGAAACGTTTGAACATTTTCATTGTAATGTTCCTCCTGTTTTCAAATTCTGACGGTTTGGGCGACCCCAAATCGCTTTACCCGTCTGAATTTATTTTATCCATACCCCCCCCCGCATGTCAACAGGCAGATCGCCCAAATTCCGCAGTTCTTTTTGGCAATTGTCCCCAAACACAAAAAAGCCCCGGGGAGCAGGGTGCTCCTCGGGGCAAAATGCAAGTTTTGAGAAGGTACGCTTATTCGCTGACCACGAAGAGGACCAGAGTGTATTCCTTCTGCTTGGTAACGGTAACGCCGAACTTGGTCGGATTGTAAACACAAGCCTGTTCCAAGTTACTCGGAACATCCATTTTCGAAACGGCATCGGCCAGAGTATCCTTGGTGACTTCTGTTCCGCTCGGAAAGTCCACGGGCACCAGCGCAGCCGTTTTGCCCTTCTTTGCTTCAGCAAAAAATGTCTCCCGCTTTTTCACTGCGTCATGGTAAGCGTTCTGATCCTTAGGAAAAGCAAGCCTGGCATCCACCGCCTTGACAGCAACAGGCAGGCACTTATTGCTGATCTCTGTCAAATCCGGATCAAGGGTCAGTGTCTGCTTTTGGCTGTTGCCCAGTTCCACAGTCCACTGGGCAACATCCCTTTCCAGCGCAGTATCGCGCATTGAAGGTGCGCTGGGGGTAACGCCGCAAGCGGTGAGCATTGCCAGCGCCATGATGCCGACCAGAAGGACGGCCACAAGACGTTTCAACTTTTTCATGTTAGGTCTCTCCATCATAAAATGAATTACAGGCCTTTTCCGCGTCCCAAATGCCCGGAGGGCCTATGTATATTTTACAGTTTTCCCCTCCCCCGCGTCAATGTACAGACTACCTATCGTTTCCAATCATTTTTGAGCCAATACGTCAGTTTGTTGGATACAAAAAGCCCCGGGGCGGGGCAGACTCCTTCCGTCAAACCCTGTGGGTTTGCCACCTCCCTCAGTGAGGGAGGCTCTGGCGAAAACGGAAGCTTTGCACCTGAGCCGGAAGCTTTGCCGCCGCGAAAGGCTCCCTCTTTGAGGGGGCTGTCGCCGCAGGCGACTGGGGGAGTTTGTCCCGAACGCAAAAAACCCCGGGGAGCGGGTGCTCCTCGGGGCAACAAAACTTTATTAACTACGAATCGTACCTTCACACTTGATGGCAATGCCAATATAAGTCTTGCCATTGGAGGCCGTGTAGGTTGCAACACCGACATCTTTCATGGTAGACAGCTTTCCAGAAGGAGTGCCGGGGGTCGCATTCTCCAGGACATCATCCAGTTTTGCCTTGAATTCATCGTTAACTTCCAGCGGCTTTACATCTTTCAGTTCAGCTTTTGTAACCGGTCTCAGCATTTCATCCATTTTATTCGGGTCAAATACATACATCACAAAAGAAACAGTATTTTCAGCTTCATTCATATTGAGGTCAGAAACACACTGCATGTATTGGGCCGTTCCGCTTTCATCATTCTGCACATACGGAACATCTTCTGCTTTGATAACGCCAGTATCATCCGTTTTGGCCAGAACGGCACGAACCTTGCTCTGCAGATCGGCATTATTGCTGTAGCTTGTGCCATTGACAGTATTCAGATACTTCAGCACCTTGCTCTCGATCTCATTCGAGCTGCTTCCACCAGCGCCACCGCCGCAAGCGGTCAGCATTGCCAGAACCATCACGCCGGTCAGAAGGGCGGCTGCGAAACGTTTGAACA
>OGDP01001010.1_pt1 | contig 20862 bp, 19 predicted proteins | sample 1570441 | NCBI WGS metagenome assembly OGDP01 (sample SAMEA2581961, study PRJEB24529) | metagenome | biome: Human gut stool | place: China | collected 2011
CTGCCGCAGTTTTTCTGCGAGCAGACTTCCCTCCAATACACTTTTCACCGAGGACGCCGTTTTGGCCTCCTCTTGCCTCTTCTCCTCCACCGGCACATCTTCCGTTACCTTTTTTCTACTAAAAACTCCCATCTCTTTCCTTATTGTCTCTTAATCCTTCTTTCTCGCAATCCGAAGCTTTGCACTCCTGGCCCGCGGATTACGCACGATTTCCTCTTCCGAGGGAACGATCACTTTCCGGTTGACCAATTCAAAGTTATGGTGTACATGACCGAACACCAGATCCTTTTCCAATTTACCTTCCGCATTCCCGGCCTTCAAAAAATTCTTCACAATCCGATCTTCCAGAGAATGAAACGTGATAATACAGATCCGACCTCCCGGATTCAGCATATCGATCATATCATCCAGAGTCTCCCGCAGTACATCCAACTCTCTGTTCAGCTCGATCCGGATTGCCTGAAATGTCCTTTTGGACGGATGTCCGGATGTTTTCTGAAACTTCATCGGAATGGCTCTTCTGATAACTTCATTTAACTGTCCTGTTGTCTCAATTGGATGCTTTCCGCGCTCCATCACAATGTGTTTTGCAATATTCTTTGCAAATTTATCTTCTCCATAATCACGGATGACACGGTAAAGTTCCGCTTCGCTATAGTCATTGACAATGTCTTTTGCTGTCGTAGTCTGTCTCTGATCCATCCGCATGTCAAGCGGCGCATCTGTGCGGTAAGAGAAACCGCGCTCCGCCGTATCTAACTGATATGAAGACACTCCCAGATCGATTACAATCCCGTCTACCTTGTCAATTCCTATTTCATGGAGCCTCGGTTTCATATCACAATAATTGCTCCGGATTATTGTTACTTTCTCCCCGAAACCGGATAATCTGGCGCCCGCCGCTTCAATCGCGTCGGCGTCCTGGTCTATTCCTATAAATCTCCCCTTGTCACTTAAGCGGCTTGCGACTTCATATGCATGTCCTCCCCCGCCAAGTGTCGCGTCTACATAGATGCCATCCGGCTTCACCTTCAGACCATCTACTGTCTCTTCAAGTAAAACTGATGTGTGTTTAAATGCCATAGAATCCTCCATTCACTCTCTGTCCAGAATCAAATTCGGATACCGATCGCCTCCATACGTTCTGCAATCGCATCCAGATCTTCTTCACTGACCATACTGCGCTCTTCCCAAAGTGCTTTATCCCAGATCTCCACGCGGTCCTGAACTCCCACCAGGACAACGTCCTTCTCCAGATGTGCAGCTTTTCGAAGTGATGCAGGTACAGAAACCCTCCCCTGCTTGTCAAAGCTGCCCTCAGAAGCACTTCCAAAAAAATAACGCTTGAAAATTCTGGCATCCTTGTTCATCCGTGGTAAGGTATTTAATTCAGCAACAAACTGATTCCATTCGTCTTGAGAATACACAAAAAGACACCCTTCCAAGCCATTACAGATCACAAAGCTTTCTCCCAAGTCATCTCGTAATTTGGCTGGAATGATGAGTCGGCCTTTTTCATCAATACTATGATTAAACTCTCCTAATAACATCTGGAATCCCTTCTAAAAGCAGAACTCCACTTTCGCCCCACTTTATGCCACTATTCACCACTTCCTACCACTTGAAACCATTGTAAACCACCACGCCCCCTTTTTCAACCCTTTTTTCACATTTTTCACATCTATGTCACAATTCTGTAAAAATTTGGTTAAAAAAAGAACAGGCTTCCAAAACCTGTTCTCATATCATTCTTTATTCTTTTATTCGCCAAGTCCGCTCAGATAATTATTCACCGCATCATAATTCACTTCTGCCACTTCCCGTTCCTGCTTTGACTCATGAGACACATATGCGGAATATCCGAGCCATCCCACCAATGCCAATGCAGCCAGTGACAGTACACACTTTCTGACAATGTTCATAATGCGCTGCTTTTTCCTGTTTATAGCGGTCTACTTTTTCCTGACTCATATCTAAAAGCTCCTTTGTCCCCTATGTATTTGACAGCTTCTGTCCTGCACTCTTTCTACATAGTGTACCACATCCGACTCTAAACTACAACAATAATTCCTCCGTCATTGGCATAAACCGTACTGATCCCGGATGTATCTACGATAAAACTGGACTTCACTGCAAACCGTTCTTTTAAAAGGCGCTGCACTTCTTTTGCTCTCTCCTCACAGTTACAGTGTGCAATAGCCAGAATCTTATCTCCTGCATTGACCACATCTGCTGCCACGCAGTCCGCCATCTTCACAAGTGCTTTTTTCATGCCTCTCGCTTTTTCCTTCTGACAGATCGTTCCCTGCGGAGTAGATCCCATGATCGGTTTGATATTCAAGGCTCCCGCTACCAGTGATTTGATTCCCGTAAGTCTTCCGTTCTTTCTTAAAGTATCCAGATTCTCCAGTACAAAATAAGTGTGCTGCTCCTCAATATAACACTCTACACTTTCCACAACTTCTTCGAACGTCATCCCGGCCTTTTCACACTGCTGAACCTTCAATGCGATCAAAGTCTCTCCTACTGAAGCGGAGCGTGAATTAAATACATGAATCTGTTTTTCCCCATATTCTTCTTCATACAGATTTTTTCCAAGAACCGCACTGTTATATGATCCGCTCAATTCTGCCGATAGTGTCACCACATAAATACGTTCGGCATCGCAGTGATAACTTTCCATATATCTTTCCGGAGACGGACAGGATGTCTTCGCACAGGATGTACTTTCTGCAATCTTTAAAAGCAGCTCTTCCTGCTTCAAGCTGTCATCATCTGTCCACTGAGTGTCTTCTATCTGAATTCCGAGAGCAACGTGTTCAAATCCTCCGTCTGCTTTCATCTCCGGCGTAAATTCTCCGCAACTGTCAACAATTACTTTATAGCTCATGTCTTTCCTCCCAAACCACACTTTCTTTTTCCACCATCTATTATATGTGGTTTTCAATACTACGTTACTTAATATACCACACTTTGTGTCGGATGAAAAGACATTTTTATATCTTTTGCTTTTCCTATTCTGTCTGAAGCTTAATTCTCCTGGATACACTCAGGGCAAGTCCCATCTCCGTCATCAGGAACAGAACCGAAGTTCCTCCATAACTGACAAACGGAAGCGTAACACCCGTTGTCGGGATCATGTTCGTTACAACCATGATATTTAAGATCACCTGCAGCGCGATATGTGCAAAAATTCCGGTCACGATCAGTGAGCCGTACAGATCCGGTGCATTTCTTGCAATAAACATCAATCTATATAGAAGAAGTCCGAACAGGATCAATACTACGATTGCTCCGAAAACGCCAAGTTCTTCGCAGATAACGCTCAGAATCATATCATTCTGCGCTTCGGGGATCATACCAAGCTTCTGCGTGCTGTTTCCAAGACCTTTTCCGAAGAATCCCCCGGATCCGATCGCATACAGTCCCTGAAGCACCTGGAAGCCGGTGCCATCCGAGTGTCCTTCCGGATCCAGCCATGTTGTGATTCTTCCGATTCGGAAATTATCACTGTTCGTCGCATAAACCGCAAGTATGGCCACTATCACGATCAAAATTCCTGCTCCGATGGCAGCGATCATCAAAAACGGCTTTGTCTTCGGATGTGCCACAAAAATCAAGACACAGGTAATCGCCATTACGATCACGGCAGTACTTAAGTTGTCTGTAAGAATAAACACTCCACCTGCTGCCACCCCGCCATAGATCAGAAGTCTCCGGATTCCAAGCCAGTCATTGACTTTTCTTCCCATCTTACAGATCTCACAGGAAATAAACAAAATAATCGCGATCTTTGTAATCTCAGATGGCTGCAATGTCATATTTCCCGGAAGCTGGATCCATCGTCTGGCTCCATTGATCGTTGTTCCAAGAGGCGTCTGCACCAGCGCCATCATAATCATGGCAAACACATAGATTTCAAAAGAAAAAGCTCCATAAACATGATAATCAATCCTGGAAACGATCAACATAACTCCAAAACTGCCCGCACTGATCATTGCCTGTTTGATAAAATAGGACATGTCATCCTGAAAATCCGCCTGAGCGCTGTACGCACTGGCACTATAGAGCATAATCAGTCCAAAGCAAGTCAAAAATATAATGACCAGCATCAGATTATAATCAAAATACGTGGTCGGCACACTGCTTTGCGCAATCTCTCTTTTCTCCCGTTTCTGTCTGGCAGAACGTCTGCTTTTCGTTTCCCCCTGCTCTCTTCTGCGAATCGGCTGTACCGTTTTGCTGCTCATAACATCTCCCCTGTTTTTATTTTACTCGGTTATCTTGCGCTCATTGCCGGATGCACCGGTTTTCCATGTTCAAAAAACCGGTCATACCATACAAGGAAAATGTAGACAGTCCAGATCTTCCGACTGTTATCTGTCTTTTCATTTGCATGTTTTGCATGCTTGTGTTCATCCAGCATTTTCACAAGAAGCTCTGTATCAAAGAATTTTTTTGCCGCATCAGAAAGAAACATTTCTTTTACCCGATTGTAATACGCATCTTCTTTGAGCCATACCCGGATCGGAATCGGGAATCCCAGTTTCTTCTTCTCTGCAGTCTTACTGCGGATCACCTTTTCTGCCGCCCCGCGAAGTGCCACTTTTGTCTTCGGTGCTCTCACTTTATAATGCAACGGCAGTGTCTGGGCAAGCTCCAGTACTTTTTTATCCAAAAACGGGACTCTGACTTCAAGAGAATTCGCCATTCCCATCTTATCCCCCTTCATCAGAATATCATGTACCAGCCAGAGATGCATATCCACATACTGCATCTTGGTCACAGAATCCTTGTCTTTCACGCGCTCATACAGTGGTGCAGTCACCTTCTGAATTCCCGGCTTGCAGCCTTTTTTCAAAATACGGTTCGCTTCTCTCTCTGTAAAAATATTCGTCGCATTGGCAAAATAACGTTCTTCCAGAGTTTTTCCGTGACGCATCAGGAAGCCTCTTCCTTTCATGCCTCTTGGAAGGCATCTCTCTGCAAAATTTCCAAGCATTCGTCTGATCGGCATTGGAATTTTATTAAACGAAGTATGCTCCAGAGGCTCACAGTAAATATTATATCCTCCGAACAATTCATCCGAACCTTCTCCGGACAGCACTACCTTTACCTTCTTCGCTGCTTCCTGACTCAGAAAATAAAGTGCGATCGCCGCAGGATCTGCCACCGGTTCATCCATATAATACTGGATATCGGACAGATTGTCCCAGTATTCCTGTGGAGTGATGACTTTTGCATCATTTTTCATGTTGATGCTTGCTGCAAACTCTTTCGCATCCTGAATCTCGCTGTATTTTCCTTCGTCGAATCCAACGGTAAAGGTACGATCCACCTGACCTAAATATGTCAGATAACTGGAATCCACTCCACTGGACAAATAGGAAGCAACTTCTACATCACTGATCTTGTGCATCTCCACAGACTCTTTCATGACTTTTTCAATGTCATCTACAACTTCTTCAAAGGATTTTGTCGTATCTCCTGTGAAATTCGGTTCAAAATACCGTTTGATCGTCATTTTCCCGTTCTCATAAACGAAATAATGGCCCGGCTGTACACAGAACACGCCTTTAAAGAACGTCTCATTGGTCGGAACAAACTGAAAAGACAGGTAATTTCCCAATGCATCTTCATTAAACACTTTATCAAACTTCGGATGCTCCAAAAAAGATTTGATTTCTGATCCAAACATCAATGTTCCATTCATCTGCGCATAATAAAGCGGCTTAATACCAAAAATATCCCGCGCTGAAAACAGTCTTTTTGCCTTTTGATCCCAGATTGCAAATGCATACATTCCGCGAAGACGGTAAACCAGTTCTTCTCCCCACTGCTCGTATCCGTGGATCAAAGTTTCCGAATCCGTATTGGAAACAAATGTATGTCCAGCCTGAATCAGTTCTTCTCTCAGTTCCTGATAGTTATAGATCTCACCGTTAAATACAAGCACCTTGCTTCTGTCCTCGTTATATAATGGCTGATCTCCGCTTTCTGAAAGATCAATGATTGAAAGACGCCGGAATCCAAGTGCCGCATCTTCATCCACAAATTTGCCGGAACTGTCCGGTCCGCGATGGATGATCGTATCTATCATATTCTCCAGCACCTGTTCTCTGTTCTCAACTTCTCCTACAAATCCTGCAAATCCACACATATACTGTATATCTCCTCTTAAAACTTATGTAACCTGTCCTTAACATTCCCAGTTTTCAGACAGGTTATGTAGACTCTTTTTTCAGATCCGGACAGTATCCTGCCCGCAACAACGCCTTTTAATATATCACATGCTATACTTAAATCCAAGAAAAACCTTACTTTCTCGTTTTCTTCATTCCGAATGAAGTGGCCTTGCGCCGTTCTTCCCACAACTGATGCCGGGCTTTTGTCAGCTGCTCCTCCAGATCTTTTATCTTTTCGCAATAGTAGTTTTTTTCCTCTTGTTCGGAAAGAATATCAAACCGGTATTCTACTTCCAGCCATGCAGGTCCGCCGTCCAACTCCGGAATATCCATCAGGTACTGCGGATCATCCGTCAGAAAGAGACTCTTTCCACGATCTGTAGAAACTGCATTGACTGGTTTCATCTCGTGTTCCACAGATCTTCCATTGATCTTCACACTGCAGATCTCACAACGGCACGCTGCATTGCATGGATCAAAGCGCATCATCTTTGCATTTTCCAGAAGCCAGGATTTTTGAATCTTATATCCTGACATACTCGGCCATGTCTCGCTGTCCTCCTCGCAGAAACCGTTTCCGATATCATAGTAACACTTAGATTCCTGACATTCTTTTCCACTGATATATCCGGACACAATATCGCTGTAGAATTTCATTCTCTCTGCTTCAATTCCCGAATAGTATGTCCTGCATTCTGTAAGCTCCGGAGATGCCATCAGTTCTTCATACATCTCATCAAACCGGCTGGCATACTGATAATCCACCGCAGCGATCTTCTGCCAGAGCGGCAGCCACTCTCCTGCCGGGCCATATCCTTCCTTGATCTCTTTTAACAGTTCATCTGATGTCTTTTTCTCAAATCCTCTTCCCGAAAAATTGTTCCGCTCAGCAAGACTGAAATTGGCTTCTGTCAGATATCCGGGACCTCCCAGATAATCATAAACATAAACCGGAACGCCCATTGCAAGACACCTCGGTACGGTTCTTCCAATCGTAATGACCAGATCATACTGCTGCAAAAACTCTGCATTCACCTGTTCCGTGCGATACCCAAGTCCGATCAGATCCACCTGATAATACCCGCCCATCTTTTCCTTGAGCTCCAAAAGCTCCTGCGGGATATGATTGGAAATGATCGCGATCTTATCCAACGCTCTTTTGTATCCTGCATACTCGCTGCTTCCTTCAAAATACTCTGCTTCCACACAGTTTTGAAAAACCCGTATCTTCGTTCCTTCCGGAACCTGCATGGCTACCATATCTGCACATTCAGGACTGACACACAGAATGAAGGCCGCTTCCTGCGTACAGACCGGAAGATTCTCCATGGCATTGATCACACTCAGCTTCGAGACAACCATTCGTTTATATTTTAATCCGTACCGGCTCACAAGATAATCAAACACCGGGAAATGCTGGATAAAGACAATCTCAAATTCCATCTCTTTGAGTGCCTCTTTCTGACATTCAATCACTGTGATCCCCTCTTCCAACTCCTGCAGAAGTGGATAAGACTTCTTATATACAGCAATCACCACATCATATCCCTTTTCTTTGAACAGATGTGCAAACTCCAGCACATGCAACTCAGATCCTGTAAACTTCTGAAAATAAAGGTTGGTAATAAGTACTTTTTTCCTTTGTTACATCTTACTTCTCCCTGTCTCCCCTGTTTTCCTCTTCTACCGATTATAGCAGACGCGGGAATATTTCTCCACCCGATAATTGCCTTTTTCAAAATCGAACAAAAAAAGACACTCGCCAAAGTGTCCAACTTGTGATCAATCGGGGTGACAGGATTCGAACCTGCGACCTCACGGCCCCCAGCCGTGCACTCTAACCAAACTGAGCCACACCCCGTCGTGCAACTACCGTTTTTCATTATACAAAACTTCCCGAAAAAAGTAAATGCCCTTTCGAATAAAAAGTCAGGCAGAGTTATCCTCATAACTCCGCCTGCTTTTTTATGAGCGCTTACATCCGCAATTCGGATTTTTATCAAACTCAGGATTGAATGCATAGAAGTTTTTGCTGTCCAGGTGTTCCTGCACGATCCGAAGATTTTCACCGAATCTCTGGTAATGCACGATTTCACGCTGACGCAGGAAACGAATCGGATCACAGACTTCCGGATCTTTTACAAGCCTGAGAATGTTATCGTAAGTCGTACGGGCTTTTTGTTCTGCAGCGAGGTCTTCATGAAGATCTGTAATCGGATCACCTTTTGACTGAAAATAGGTTGCAGTCCACGGTGCTCCGCTTGCAGCCTGTGGCCACAATGCCAGAGTATGATCTACATAGTATGGAGCAAACCCGGATCTCTCAATTTCTTCCGGAGAAAGATTTTTCGTCAGCTGATGCACAATGGCACAAATCATTTCCATATGGGCCAGTTCCTCCGTGCCGATATCCGTAAGTGTTGCGGTCACCTCTTTATATGGCATGGTATACCGCTGAGATAAATACCGCATTGATGCAGCGAGCTCCCCGTCCGGTCCGCCAAATTGTGAAATGATCACTTTGGCAATCTGTGGGTTCGTTTGTGTAATCTTTACCGGATATTGCAATCGTTTTTCATAATTCCACATAATCAGCATCCTCCTTCCTGCCACGGCCACGGCTCATTGATCCATTTCCAGTATTCACTGCAGGATGCTGTGGCTGTATCAATCGTCAAAGGTCCGAAATTCATGGCATATTCTTTCATTGCCTGGTTGCGCATCCGGCTGTATTTTTCGAAATAAGCCAGTGCATCCGGATCCTGCGGGTGGGTATCCAGATATAATTTCACTTCATCCACCGCGAAACTGACAGCGTTGATATGATTTAATAATTCTGTTCTACATGGACGGTCTGTCATTGATTACATCCCCCTTTTCCATAAAATGGTTTGTTTAAAACAGGGAAGATTGTTCCACATTCTAATCCCTTATGAACATCATAAGTGTCTTCCCATGTCTGCCAGGGAACATATGCCATCGCGAGAGTCATATGTTCCAGTGGATCACGGGGAATGCGGCAGGAACAAGGCGACGAGACTGCTTCACCACAGGAGGAAGAAGGATTCTGTCGACGCTGCACCGGCATATTGCGATAAGGCTGCTGTTGACAGGTAAACCGTTCGTTTCTGGAATAAGACCGATTATTTTGCATAGTGTGTTCTTTCCTTTCATATAATTACAGTACATAATATGGAAAATCTGCAAAAAGGTGAATTTTGATGACAAATACAACTCTTTCCTGTACAATGGTTCTGATAAGTGAAATACGACCAAAAAGGAGTTATGTCATGAGTATTTTAAATGTAGAGCATCTCACACATGGATTTGGAGATCGCGCCATTTTTGCAGATGTATCCTTTCGCCTTCTCAAGGGAGAACATATTGGACTGGTGGGCGCAAACGGAGAAGGAAAATCCACTTTTTTAAATATTGTTACCGGAAAACTGATGCCGGATGAAGGTAAGATTGAATGGGCAAAAAATGTCCGTGTCGGATACCTTGATCAGCACACGGTCTTAGAAAAAGGAATGACGATTCGAGATGGATTAAAGTCCGCATTCTCATATTTGTTTGAACTGGAAGAACGCATGAATGCAATCTGCGATTCTCTGGGAGAGGCCTCTCCGGAAGAAATGGATACAATGATGGAGGAGTTGGGAACCATTCAGGACACTCTGACTCTGCACGATTTTTATATTATCGATGCCAAAGTTGAAGAAGTTGCAAAGGCACTTGGACTTCTGGATATCGGTCTCGAAAGAGACGTAACCGATTTAAGCGGCGGACAGCGCACCAAAGTCCTTCTGGCAAAATTACTGCTTGAAAAGCCCGATATTTTGCTTTTGGATGAGCCGACCAACTACCTGGACGAAGAACATATCGCATGGCTGAAACGGTATCTCATCGACTATGAAAATGCATTTATTTTAATTTCCCATGATATCCCGTTCTTAAACGATGTGATCAATATTATCTACCATATGGAAAATCAGGAGCTGAACCGCTATGTAGGAGATTATCATCATTTTGAAGAGGTATATGCCGTTAAAAAAGCACAGTTAGAGGCAGCCTACAGAAGGCAGCAACAGGAAATCAGCGAATTAAAAGACTTTGTAGCAAGAAATAAAGCGCGTGTTTCTACGAGAAATATGGCAATGTCCAGACAAAAGAAACTGGACAAGATGGACGTGATCGAGCTTGCAGCAGAACGTCCGAAACCGGAATTCAAATTCCGATACGGAAGAACTCCGGGAAGATATATTTTTGAGACAAAAGATCTTGTGATCGGATACGATGAACCATTGTCAAAACCACTGTCTCTTTCTATGGAAAGAGGGCAGAAAATTGCTCTGGTCGGCGCCAACGGAATCGGAAAGACGACATTGTTGAAAAGTATTCTCGGGCTGATTCCTGCGATTTCCGGCACCTGTGAACTGGGAGAAAATTTGCAGATCGGATATTTTGAACAGGAAGTCAAAGGAGATAATCGAACAACCTGTATTGAAGAAATCTGGCAGGAATTCCCTTCATTCACACAATATGAAGTACGTTCTGCTCTGGCAAAATGCGGACTTACAACAAAACACATTGAAAGCCAGGTTCGCGTCTTAAGCGGAGGAGAGCAGGCAAAAGTAAGACTCTGTAAACTGGTGAATCGCGATACCAATATCCTGCTTTTGGATGAGCCGACAAACCATCTGGATGTGGATGCAAAAGATTCCTTGAAAAAAGCACTGCTTGATTATCGTGGAAGTGTGCTTTTAATCTGCCATGAACCGGAATTTTACCAGGATGTCGTACACGCAGTATGGGATTGCAGCAAGTGGACAACAAAACAGATTTAAAAAGAAAAGGACTTGATCTTCATTGAATTTCAAGTCCTTTTCCAGATTTATCTAATCAAATCCGCAAATTCTTTCTCAAACTCCTTCCACTCTGCATCTGAAAGGTGATGCACAAAGTCTTCCTCTTTCCACTCCTCTCCAACACCAAAATAGGCATGATCGGAGCACTGTCTTCTGCACAACTTCCGATTTTGCACCTGCTACTGTATCTAAAATCTCATAAACCACTTATTTCTTTTTGCGTCTTTTCCCCAGCAACATTGTCAGTAATCCAGACGAACCTGCAAACATAGATCCGAACAAACCAATATTAGACATATCCGCTGTCTTCGGCGATTCGGACTGCTGACTTGGTTTTCCAGGCTTTGTGTCAGCCGGCTTGTTCGGCTTCTGAGGTTCCGCAGGCTTATCTGCACTCTTTTCCCTCACAGTAACTGTGATCGTCTTTATTGTGCTTGCTCCTTGACTGTCTGTTACCTTATATGTCACTTCATAGGTTCCTGCTTCCTCTTTATTCACGGTGTTCTTCAGCACTTGGATCTTATCTGTCAGATTACCGTCTTCCTTATCTGTAGCTGTTACCCCTTCCAATACGTCAAATGCGTCTCCTTCTGTCAATACTCGGTCGGATGCATCGATCACCGGCACTTCATTCAGCACTTCCTGTTTTGGATTCACAGTTACATAAATCGTCTTTGTTGTACTTGCTCCCTGACTGTCTGTTACTTTATACGTTACTTTATAGATGCCGACTTTTGTTGTATCTACTTCATTATTCAACACTTCAATACTTCCACTGATATCTCCATCTTCCTCATCTGTAGCTGTCACCCCCTCCAAAGGATCGAAAGTATCTCCAACTGTTAACTCCTTATCCTCTACATTAATAACCGGCGGTGTATTTTTCTTTTCTTCAAATACCGGATATAATGTAATATTTTTTTCTACTTTACTGTCTTTTGTAAAAAGCTCCCCGCTGCCATCCTCTTTTTCTGACCAGCCTTTAAACACCTTTCCTTCCGGAATCGTTACTTCCGGCAGTCTTGCCTCTCCAATCTTCTCACCCTCTGGCACAAATGCAAACGATTCCTTTGAATCTACCATATATTTTACAAGACAATGTCCTGTTGCATTGATATTCCAATTTCTAAATATTGGGTTGATATCTTCTTTTACAAAGACGGACGTATTCGTAACTTTTTCTCCATAATAACTGCTGATACCAGCTCCCGGAACCGTCACTGCTGCATTTTTCTCCTTCAGCTCATCTGTATCCCCAAACGGAGTGTGCCCTGTAATAGTCGGCATCTCTGGTGCTGTTTCTGACAAAAATGTTACAGAAGCTCTTTCCTTGATCGGTGTTGCATTACGCCCGATGGATCTTAATGATTCTGGGAAAACAAGCTCTTCAAACGAACACTCTTTAAATGCATTTTCCCCTAATTCCACAATACCGCTCAAATCAACTGATGTAAAATTTGCTCCACCGCTGTCAAAAGCACTGTTTCCGATGATCTGAGCATTCGGCAAACTCAAAGTTTTCATTCTTACCGTGAACTTCGCCCCATTAAATGCATGGTTTGCAATCTTTGTAACACTTGAAATTTCAAACACTTCCAAGCCCTGAGAGCTTCTGTTCCCTGCATTCAGAAAACAAAAGCTTCCCAGTTCCTTCACTCCCGAAAGCCTCACTTCTTCCAGATTATTCAGCCCTGAAAATGCGTATGCCGGCAATGCTTTTGTTTCTTCTCCTGTCTCTGTATACATTTTTGTATGTTCTAAATCAACTGTCAATCTTTTCAGATTTCGAAATTTGACGTTGTGATCAGTTACACCACCCAGCCAGACAAGATCCTTGTATTCCAGATTTCCGTTTGTAATGCTCAGACTCTCTACATTCTTTGGCGTGATACTATTTTTATCTACGATCTCCTGTATGCTTTTCCCTGTATATGACTGATCATCAATCGTTACACCAATCTCCAATTTATCCTCCGGAACATCATTGACCGCATACGTTGTGATTTCCAGAGCATTTGCATACTGGTTCTCCGGCTCCTGCCCGGAACCTGACGAATAGCTTTCTCTGACAACAATTTTGACCTTTAACGCCTCTACCGGGTCAAACTCAAAAGTCGCTGCACGATTGGTGCCTGTTCCAGTAGATGGACTATATGTAATATTCTCAAAAGACCCTGCTTTTTTCCATCCCGTATCACTGGCCGGATCTGCTCCCGGATCTGTTGTATAATAAACATCTATATTCTTAAAAACACCGTTTCCCACACCATTTTGAGCCGGTTTTCCCAGATAATCGATTCTTCCGATCTTGGTCACCTGATCCAGACTGTAACTGATCCAATGCGGCATTTTTTTCTGTCCATCCTGGCTCCAGAGTGTATGCCACACTGTTGACTCATTACCGTCAAACGCATGCTGAGCACGCCCGTTGTTTTGCCCTTCCCCTGTAAGTTCTTCGCTGTCCGCCACCGGATTCTTCACAGACACTTTTGTATACTTTTCTTCTTGTTCCGACGTCACGGCTTCCTGCATATTCTCCTGTGCCAGTACCACCGCTGGAAATCCTGTGAGAGCAGTCGTTGTCCCAATCATAAGTGCCGAACTGACTGCCACGATTTTTTTTGTTTTCATTGTGTTCTCTCCTTCATTATTTTATTAGATTTGGCACAAAAAAAGCGCACAGATCCTCCTTGTCACAGAGTAATCGGTGCGCTTTTTCTATCAGAGATTGCACATGAAAAGAGCCGACATTCCCCATTTGTCGGTCGCAAACACAGCTGTACATAAACATGGCTGTCATCCCCCTTTCAAATCTCTCAATGCTTTTACCTATGTGCTTGATTATACTAAAAAAAACTCCTTTTTTCAAGATTTTTCGGAAAATAATATCTGCAGTAATTCCTGATGCGGATGTTCTGAATCTGCCTGAAACACATCCACACAATTCAATGCCGCTCCCCCATCAAAAAAGGCCGGAAATAAAAATCCACATTCTGGTTTTCCCGGTTCATAATCTCCTGTAACCGGAGAGATCACGCAGATCAGATACTCAAACATCTGCTCAGATTCTCCCAGTCGTTCCTTATCCTTCGCCTTTGCAGGAATGTCATACCGGTCATGAAACAAATACACAGCATACTCCTGTTCTGTCTGATACACTTCTGTCACTTTCTCGTAAAACACATCCAACAGTGCATCGTTTTTTAACCCACAGTCCCGGATTCCCATTAGCAGCTGACGCATACCTCCCTGTTCAGATTCTGGAAATACATAGCGTTTCAGATTCTGATTGGTCTGTGCAAATGGAACCGTTTTCGCAAGCTCCAGATTTTTCTCACGTTCTGCAGGAGATAGTTTCAGAAAATTCACGTTAAATGTTCCGTCAATAAAACCTTCTGCGTCTGCATAGCATCCTGCGATTCTGGTCATGGAAGTTCGTTTTACTGTCATACGTCTTGTCAAAGCAAGTATTTCTTCTCGATTGATACTCATTGTTTTTCCATTCATTTTTTTCTTTTCCCTTTTCTATGGTTTTCGATAATATATCATCCGTTTCGAACAATCAGTATTCCTCTGTATATACTTCATATCTGTTTCGTCCTTTTTCTTTTGCGCGATACAACGCAATATCTGCCTTATCAATCAGACTATAAATATCCTGCCCTGCATATTCTGTATTATAAATCCCCATGCTGACAGTCAGTTTGTCTGATATATCTGAGTATTTATGCTCTATACTTTTTTCTGAAAGCTTCTTTTGAATCTCATCTGCTGTTCTCAAAGCAGCATCAGGCCTGATCCCGGAAATGAACATCACCATTTCCTCGCCTCCGTATCGAATAACCGTATCATTTTTTCTTACACTGTTTCTCAGTATATCGGCAACCTCATTTATCGCAGAATCTCCTTGAACATGTCCGTAATGATCGTTATACTTTTTAAAATAGTCAATATCAATAATAAAAACAGAAGTCGGTTTTTCCCATAATTTTTTCTGTTTTTCTCCAAATAGTACGTTAAATATTTTCTGTTAAACAAGCCAGTCATAGAATCTGTAAAGCTCATTTTTCTTGATTTCATCCCGGATCTGACAGTCCAGACCACGATGACGAGCAACCCTAAGATCACCGTAATATTCACCAGCAGAGCCACTTGATATTGTCCCTCTTTTTTTGCCAGCAGCTGATATTGATACACCTCTCGAATCGAAGAAACATAAGTCTTGCTAAAGTTCTTATTATTTTTGATTATCTGATCACTGTACAAGGTACTATATTTTTTATAGTTCTCAAAATCATTTCTTTCCTGGTAAATTTTACACATTTGCTGATAAATAACTTCTTCAAGACCAAGTTCTTCTTCCGCAGACTGACTTAAGAGCTGTTCATACAACGACAGTGCTTCTTCATACCTGGTTTGCGCCATATATAATTCCGCATACGTCAAATTGACATATACATCTTTTTTGCTTGAAAATTCTTCGTCATCATTTTCAAGCAGCGCTGCTGCATTCTCAAGATATTCTTCTGCTTTTTCAAACTGCTCATTGTGAATCTCAGCTTTTGCCAAGATGTCATTTTTCAAAATTTCAATATCATCTCTGGCATACGCCTCAAGATTTGGAATCCACTCGTCTAACTGCTGCAGCCAGACAATCGCTTTCTCATATTGTCCAAGCTTAATGTAAGCATGAGCCCCATTGATAACAGAAAGGCTCTTATCAGAAGCTTCCCTGTTTTTATCATCCAGAGTAACTTTTATTGCATCTTTGTAATAGGAAATTGCATTTTCATATTCTTCCAGCATAAAATTAATATCGCCAATGCAAGTCAAAAATTTGCACTTATAATAATTATCATCCGGAATATCTGATGTTGTATCAATGATATAAATACCATCAAAATAATGCATCAACGCTTCGGAGTACCTTTCATTCAAACTGTATAATTGACCTATGTTTCCGTTTAACTGAACTTTTACTTTATTACTCAGACCTCTTGTGTTGTTTAGATAATCGGTCAAAAGCTCCGTGCTCTCCCCAATGTGCGCAGCATTGTTAAATAAAAATGCTGCGATTTCCCTATGTAAAAACATATCATTTTTATACGCTTTATCCTGTGCCATATAGGTCAAAGCCATTTTACTGTTTTGAATTAAGTCCTCAGTCTCTCCCATTTCTTCCAGGGCGTAATTCCAAAAAATATAAGTATATATTTTTAAAAATGAATCGTCCGTATCTGTCATACTTTTTGCCGCCAATTTGAAATTTTCAATTGCCATCTCATATTCTGCGTCCTGGTAATCTAAATATCCTTTTATAAAGTAATATGACACATCTTGTCCTTCTTCTGACAAATAAGATTCCAGCTTTTCTCTGTTTTTTCCAGAAACACTGCCCTTTTTAATGTCCTCCTCTATACAGGAAACTGCCGCCGACTCCCTGGATGATTTTAAACGTAGATAGGAAAAAGTAACTATACCAATGATTATAAAAATAGATATAAAAATTATTGCAAAAGTTGCTTTTTTCTTTCTAATTTTCAATGTCTCACCGCTTACTAATTTCCATTCCGGCAACAATTTTCTCCACTACCTCCAGACACAGATCTGCTGCCGCATCCATTGTCTCCTGAAATTCTTCAAAACCGCCTTCAATTCCGTCACTCACACATTTTACCAACATGCATGGCACCTGATTTCGATTACAGGTAAGCACGATTCCCGCAGCCTCCATTTCACAGATATCCGCACTAAACATTTCATGCACTCTTATTTTCTGCTCGGGATCTGCAATAAATTTGTCTCCCGAAGCACAGACTACAGGCACTAATTCCGGATGAATCTTTCTGGCTGTATCACTTAACACTTTCGTCGTTGGAAGAAAGATATCGGGATACTGCGAATATCGTCCCACTTCTGTATGGTCTGCCGCACTTGTGTCAAAATCATAGTGAACAACTTTCTCCACAATACAGACTTTTGTTTTGGACATCTCTTCCGTAAGACCACCCACTACACCAAAATTCATCACGATATCTACGTGATATTCACTGATCAGAAACTGCGTTCCGGATGCTGCCGCAATTTCTCCCGGTCCACAATTCACAATAACCATCCGATATTGGTCCGTCTCATATTCCAGCACCTGATACCCTGCTGTCTCTTTTCTCTTAACCAGTTTTGCTCCATAACGCTTCAGTACTGACTGTAGCTCAACAGCAACGATCATGCCGATTGTTTTCATAGACTCTCTCCCTCATAAATAACTTCTGTAATTCCATTATAACTTCTGCACACTCACGCAGATCTCCAGTACGTTCTCTCTGTAATCCGCTGTGATGGTTCCGCCCATTTTCTCCATCAGTGCCTTTGCAATAGATAATCCAAGGCCTGTTGATTTTCTGGCCGTATTCACGGTATAAAAACGATCAAATAATCGTTCTGCCTGTACTTCTGACAAACCTGATGCATGGTTGGAAATCCGGATATCACCGTCTTCCGACAATACAATTTTCAGATCGCCGTCACTGTACTTCACCGCATTACTGAGAATATTGCCAAGAACACGGGACAGAGCATTTTCATTTACTCTCCCCGTGATCTGTTGATCCGGAATCGAAATCTCCGGAACAATATGATTCTGCTTTAAAACGGAGTAATACGCGGATATGCTGCTTTCCAAAATCCCATTTAACGGTAAGACTTGAAGCGTCATCTCTTCCGCTTCTGATATCACAATTGTATAACGAAACAATTCTTCCGTCAATTGTTTGAGTGCCTGTGCCCGGTTTTCAATCGCATCCAGATAACGCTTTATATGCTCCGGACATTCTTCTTTTTTGAGCAGGTTCAAATAACCATAAATCGCAGTCAATGGCGTCCGCAGATCATGAGAGATATTGGTAACCGCTTCTTTTAGTTCCAGGTTTCCCTGTTCATAGCATCGTCTTTTCTCATAAAATGTTTCCAACTGCAGATTGATTGCAGAAGCCAGCGCACACATCTCCCTGTCACGGCTGGAAATCCGGATTATGGTGTTTGTATTGGTCTTCAATAATTTCTGAAAATCTTTCCGGATTTCTTTTGCTGATTTTCGCAACAGATACACCTTGATCTGCAGCACAATATTATACAAAACCAGAATTCCTGCTCCACACCATACTCCAACTTCCATTTCCACTCACTTCTCCTATTTGATATCCTTCCGATTAAATAGATACAATCCTGCCAGGCTCGTTCCGAAAATGATCAAAATCGAATATCCCATCATTTTTCCGAGATTCAGAACTCCCTGATTAAAAATCTGTACGGCCTGCCCTGCCGGCAGAAAATCCAGGATATTTTGATAAACCGTACGGCTTATTCCCGTCAGATAAGCAGGATTTTTTACTGTTTCCATAACGGTTTCTCCATTTGCGATTACCGCCTGTGTGATCATCTCCGGCTGAGACAATTTCGAAAAAATAATCCCCGCAAACACCATCATAAAAACTGCCGCCAGAATGCAGACTACCGCAGAGGTTGTCTTACTGGAGCTTAGCATGGAGATCATATGAAAGATCGAAACATAAGAAAGCACCAGCAAAATTCCTGCCACACAGGTCTGCAGCATTGTCAAAGCCAGCATCTCTATCACGCCGAACATGGGAATGCCTGCCGCCAACCCTGCCGTATAAGCCAACAACACGCTGCACGTCCCAACCAGAAAGCTGATCCACAGATTCAATCCATATACTGCATTTCTTGAAGAACCGCTGATCAGTTTATTTCTCAATGTTCCATCGTGATATTCTGTTCCAACATATAAACTGACAAATACCGAAAGCAAAACTCCCATCACCAGAAAAAAATGAAATAGAAACGGATCCAGTAGATAATTTGCCCCACTTTCTTTCATCTGCATATATTGCGAAAGCATCAGGCAGACACTATAGATGGGAGGAATGATAACACAGGCATATGCGCCCTTATTTTTGCGAAGCCGATAGAGTCCCGCACGAAATAATTTATTCATGCTTGCCACCTCCCACTAAGTTGAGATAATAGCTTTCCAGACTTTCCTCGTATTCCTGCACGGAAAACATCCTGCAATTCTGTTCTGCCAACTCCAACGCAACATCGGAAACTACCAGTTCCCCATAAACATTTGCCTGCGTATCTGACAAGATCTCATATTCAAGACCTCTTTTATCCAGAATATGAGCGAGTACAGCAGTATCCGTCACTTGCAGTTTCACACACTTCCTACAGGTATTTTCCAGCTCTTCTGCCGTAATCTCTTTCACTATAGTTCCCTTGTCAATAAATCCATAATGAGTAGCAAGTCTTGACAATTCATCCAAAATATGACTTGAAATCAGCACCGTGATCTGTCTTTCCCGGTTCAGCTTTAATATCAGTTCCCTCATCTCTACGATCCCCTGTGGATCCAGACCATTGGTTGGCTCATCCAACACAAGCAGATCTGGTTTTCCTGCCAGCGCAATCGCAATTCCCAGTCTCTGACGCATTCCGAGAGAAAAATCTTTTGCCTTTTTCTTCCCTGCATCTTCCAGCCCCACCAGTTTCAAAGTCTGAGGGATCCCTTCAAAAGACGGCAAGCCCAAAACATAATACTGCTCTTTCATGTTTTCTTCCGCCGTCATATCCAGATAAATCGACGGGGTCTCCACAACTGCGCCGATTCTTCTCTGCGCTTCCAAAATTTTCTTGTCCGTATTTTCGCTTCCATATAACCTGTAACTTCCGGATGTCGGTCTTTGCAGTCCGCAGATCAGACGGATCAATGTAGTTTTCCCCGCCCCGTTCTTTCCTACAAATCCATAAATTGCACCTCTCGGGACATGCATAGAACACTGGTTCAGTGCCTTAAAGTGCCCGTAGTTTTTGCATAAATGATCGGTGGTTAATACATACTCCATAACAATTTGGCCTCCTTACCTTTTCTTTCCAACATATTCTATCTGTAAAGTGTTAAGAAAGCTGTTAAGAAAAGTGCAAAGAAACTGTAAATATTTCTCACTCTGCCATCTTAAAACCGATTCCCCATACTGCTTCTATATAATCTTTCCCCGAGATTTCCCGCAGCTTCTTTCTCAGATTACTGATGTGAACCCGCAGTGAACTTTCCATACAATCCGGTGTTTCTTCGCTGACACGGTCAAGCAGCACAGTCTTTGTGATCACCTGTTTTGGATGCTCCAGCAAAATTTTCAAGATGGCAAATTCTGTCTTTGTCAGTTTTACCTCATGTTCCCCAACCCATGCTTCATGCGTGACCATATTCACTGTAATTTCTCTATACATCAGTTTTTCCGAAGAATCTGATCTTGTACTTTTCCTGAGCTGCACAACAATCCTTGCCAGCAATTCTTCAATTTCAAACGGTTTTGTAATGTAATCCTCCGCGCCATTCAGCAAAAGAGCAACCTTATCTTTCACTTCAACCTTTGCGCTCATCACAATCACCGGAATTTTTTCAATCTGCGACAGCACTTCCTCTCCTGTAAGCCCAGGCAGCATCAAATCCAATAAAATCAGATCCGGCTTTTCGTTTGCCAGAAACAGTAATGCCTCTGTCCCGGAATAGGCATGGGAAACCTGATATCCCTCCTGTATCAGAACCTCTTCCAGCATTTCATTGATATGAATATCGTCATCTATGATTAAAATATGGCTCATAGAAAGCTCCTTCCTGATTTCAATTTTCTTATTCGGAATTTATAAAATTTTTGCCATATAATACTCGTCCACAACTTCTCCTTTTACCAACATTGATTTTGCTCTTATTCCTTCTACTTTAAAATCAC
>OGDP01001054.1_pt1 | contig 20186 bp, 26 predicted proteins | sample 1570441 | NCBI WGS metagenome assembly OGDP01 (sample SAMEA2581961, study PRJEB24529) | metagenome | biome: Human gut stool | place: China | collected 2011
TTTGAGCGGTCATAGCATTTAAGGAGACAGGATTGGAAGAAGTTGAGTTGGAAAAGGCAGATTATTTAGCTGCGGCAATGTTCCCGCTTATACTGCTTGCAATATTTACGGGCTGGGTAGTAGAGAGAAAATTGAGGTGATGCAGGAATGACAAGAGAGACTATGAAGCGCAGAAAGGAGACGGCAGGAGTTATCCGGAAGATAGATGCGCATAATATGGCAACGAGGAAGCCCTGTGAGACGGCTTTAAAGCAAAAGGGGCATAAAGCCTTTGCCTGCGACTTTAAAGGCGGCGAGAGGGCGAATAAGGACGCTGTGGAGTACATAGCAGAGAAATACAACATAAAAGAGCGGATTCCGGGAGGTGATTGAGTTGGACAAGAAAACACTGAAAAAGTATAAGCCAAACAAAGATAGACTTATCCGGATTGAGAACCAGATACAAGAACTCTGCGAACGGGAACCAACTGTTGTTATGGGGAAAGTAACAGGATCCAGTGCAAATTTCCCGTACACCGAAGTGAGAACATCCGTACAAATGTATGATCCTTACGAAGAAGAGAATGTAAGACGGCAGATCAGAAGGAAAGAAGCGGATAGGTTACTGATTCTGAAGGAGCAGAAAGAAGTTGAAGACTACATAAACGGGATTGATGATCCGGAGATTAAAGAGATATTTGAGTTGGCATTTGTGGAAGGTAAGAAGCAGCAAGAGGTTGCAGACATCATTGGATATAGCAGAGGAAGAATTTCACAAATAATTAGCGAATATCTGAAAGATTAACACAATTAACATTTTGCTTATGATATAATTATTCTAGAACGATTATATATTGTTCTAAAACAATCTTTCCAAACATTCGGAACACCGCCGGACTTTCCCCTTTTCTTGTCTGGCGGTGTTTTTATGCGGAGTATAGCATCAGTGGTAGACGCGCAGGGTCGCGCCCTGTGTCCTTGGTTCGATTCCAAGTGCTCCGCTTTGTGATGTGAGTATACAGGCTGCACAGCTGAGGTCTGTTCTGGGGAGTGCACACCGGCTTTACATCACAAATGGTACCAAAACGCAGATATCCGCAGATCTGCAAAACAAACAAAAATAGATTCAGCAATCTATATTTAGTGTCAGTACCCGAGTGCGGATAGGGTAAAGGATGTCGATAAAGGGCATCCTACGGGTGTATAGCTCAGTTGGTAGAGCAATCGGCTGTTAACCGATGTGTCGCAGGTTCGAGTCCTGCTATACCCGTTGTGGACTACTGCAAGGTTCCTCCTTTTTCTTATAAATTTTGATTGTGTATTTGGTTATTTTGGTTTTTGTTGGCATTTGCAATCCTTTCGAGCAGTAGTCCTAAATTCTTGGCATCCAGAGATGGGTGCTTTTTGTTTGGAGGGGAAAATGAAATATACAAACCTAAGAAATTATGAAAATCTACAAAAAGCAATAATGGAAGGGAGCGGAGATTATGATATTCCAGTAATTTTCCCGCAAGAATTTCATGGAGATTGTCAGTTCATCCCTTTTAATGCTGCTAAAACTATCAAAAACAGAAAAGGAAAAGCAGTTCATTTTTTTGTGGATGACTATCAATTCGTAAGATTGTGGTCAAATATCGATGCGTATATTCCGATGCTTCAAGAGTTTGAGTATGTGCTTGCACCGGATTTTAGTTTGTATTCAGATTATCCGAAAGCAATCCAGATCTACAACCATTACCGAAAACACTGGTGTGGCGCTTACATGCAAATGACGGGTATTAAAGTAATCCCTACAATCGCATGGAGTGATAAAGAGTCGTTTAACTGGTGCTTTGACGGAGAGCCAGAAGGTGGAACAGTAGCTGTATCAAGTGTTGGATGCATGAAGAATAAAGATAGCAAGAAGTTATTTATTGACGGATACAAAGAAATGGTTACAAGGCTTCAGCCAGAGACCATTATTTTTTATGGACAAATACCGGATGTGTGTATGGGGAATATTGTTAGAGTAAAAGCATTTGCAGATAAATTCAATGAGGTGAAATGTAATGGGTGGTAGAGGAAGCTCGAGCGGGCTAAGCAGAAAAGGCGGCGGAATGTCGTTTGATACAAGTAAATTGAGCGGAAGCGAAAAACAAAAAGCGTGGGCGAAGGAAATTGTTGATAGTGCTTTCAGGACTGTTAATAACAATATAAGAATAAACACCACAGGAATACGCGGACAAAATGCGCATTCGAAAGAAATGGCAAATAACTACAAAAAGATAGGACAAGAAATTAAGCAGAAACTTAATACATTTACGAGTGCTTCACAAGTAATAGATATCAGAAGCACAATAAGTTCTAAAAATATCAACGATATGGCGAATAGATGGACTATACAAAACATGAACAAGAAGAATAAAAAATAATGAAAGAGGTGAGTCGGATGGCGAAAGGTAAATATCAGGAATGGCTAGAGCCGGAAGGCTTGCTAAAGATAGAGGGATGGGCGAGAGACGGACTGACAGATGAGCAGATTGCGCAGAATATGGGAATAACCGCGAAAACACTGTACGAATGGAAAAAGAAGTATAGTGAGATTTGTGAGTCCCTAAAAAGAAACAAGGATGTTGCGGATAGGCAGGTGGAGAACGCACTGTTCGAAAATGCGATAAATGGCAATATTACAGCCCAGATCTTTTGGCTGAAGAACCGGAAACCAGACAAGTGGAGAGATAAGCAGGAATACGAGGACAGAACAGCAATTGAAAAGCTTGATGAAATCTTGAAAGGATTGCATGACAATGCAGCTAAGCAAAAAACAGAATGAATACATCATAAACGCAACTCATAGATGGAATATCAAGTCCGGAGCGGTTCGTTCTGGAAAGTCTTTTGTAGATACTGCTTATATCGTCCCGAAAAGAATCCGAGAGAGAGATGGACTCCCTGGCTTAAATGTAATCATGGGTGTCTCCAAAGAATCCATAGAGCGAAACGTACTCCAACCGATGAGGGAAATCTATACCAGTGATCTAATCGGGAACATTAACAACCGGAATGTGGCAAGAGTATGCGGAGAGGATGTCTATTGTCTCGGAGCGGAAAAGGTCAGCCAAGTCGCAAAGATACAGGGAGCATCCATTAAGTACTGCTACGGAGATGAGATAGCAAAATGGAACAAAGAGGTGTTCCAGATGCTGAAATCCCGTCTCGATAAGACGTACTCCTGTTTTGATGGAGCTTGCAACCCAGAACATCCGACACACTGGCTCAAAGAGTTCATCGACAATGTAGAGCTGGACATCTATCTCCAAAAGTACACGATATTTGATAATCCATTTCTGGATCCAGAATTTGTTAAGCAACTCTGCAAGGAATATGAGGGTACAATCTATTATGACCGCCTCATCCTTGGCTTATGGAAACGAGCAGATGGAGCGATTTATAAGCGGTTTGCTGACAATCCAGAAGCGTTCAAATGCGAAATCGTGGATGAGTTCTCGCAGGAATCAGAGCATAAGCAATTCCGAAAAGAGGATATCACATCAATCGAGATTGGCTTGGACTTTGGTGGTAATCAATCTGGTCACTCATTCGTTGCCAGAGGATATACGGACAACTACAGAGACGTGATTGCTTTAAAATCCAGAAGAGTCATGGCTAAGGATGAAAACGAGGACATCGACAGTAATCGACTGAACAAGCTGTTCTGCGAGTTTGTACAAGAAGTGATAGATGATTACTCTGTGTGCGTGAAGAGTGGAGACTATGTACAGTATTGTAACGTAGAGTCCGTATTCTGGGACAATGCAGAAACCGTCCTTGGTAATTCTATCCGCAATGCCGTGGAAAAGGAATTTCCGTGGATAGCTGTCAAACCAGCAAAGAAAAGACCTATAAACGACAGAATCAGATGCACCGTCAAGCTCATGGGGGCTGGGCGGTTTTTTATTACAAAAGACTGCGAATCTCTGCAAACTGCTTTTTCGGATGCAGTTTGGGACAAAGAAGCTGTCGGGAAAGATGAGCGTTTGGATGACGGCAGCACTGACATTGACAGCTTGGATGCGTTCGAATACACAATCGAACGTGACATGAAATACCTAATCGAAGAGGTGGAAGATGTTTGATGGAATTAAGAAACTATGGAAAGGAATCATGAGGATGTTTGGGTACACGACATTAAAACGGATCATCGGCAAAGATATCGCACTATCCAACGACATGATAGATGCAATCAACAGATGGAGACAGATGTTAAATGGTGATGCAGATTGGATTTCTGACAGCATTGTTTCCCTCGGGATTGAAGATGGAATCTGCCGAGAGTTTGCGGACTGTGCGCTGGTGGAAATGGAAACCAGCGTAAGTAACGAACGGTTAGACAAAATTTACAAGAAGAATATCGCAAGCCTAAATGAGAACCTACAGGAAGGACTTGCACTGGGGTCGTTTGTCCTGAAGCCACTGGGAGAATCGGCTGCTGAATTTGTTTCTGCCGACAAGATCATCCCGATCAGCTTCGGGGATGACGGAAAGCCGAATGATATCACATTTCTGACCGTAAAAAAGGTTGGGGACGCTGATTATTTCACAAGGCTTGAACGGCACTATTTCATTGACGGGAATCTGACTATAGAAAACAAGTGTTTCCACTCTCAGACAGCGAATGATATCGGTCTTCCATGCAGCCTAGAAGCGGTGGAAGAATGGGAGAATATCCTACCTGGACCGATTACCTATCCCGGCATGAACCGTATGGACTTTGGATATTATCGCAATCCAATTAAAAATAAAATAGATGGTTCTGCCTGCGGAGTGTCGGTGTACGAGTCGGCAGTTGCACTGATCCGGAAAACTGATACACAGGGGGCAAGGCTTGACTGGGAATACGAATCGGGTGAGCGTGCTATCCATGTGGATAATAGAGCACTTAAACAAGATAAGGCAACCGGGAAGTTTGGACTCCCAAAACTCAAAAACAAATTGTATCGAGGAATGAATCTGGACGTTGGAAAAGACCAAGAACTCTTAAAAGAATACTCCCCAGAAATGAGGGACGAAGCCTTTAAGCGTGGGTTGGAGGAATACAAACGTGAGATTGAATTTTCCGTAGGTCTTGCTTATGGAGACCTGTCAGATGCGCAGGAAGTAGCAAAGACAGCTACGGAGATCAAGGCATCGAAGAACCGCAAGTACAACCGAGTGACGGCGATCCAGAACAACTTATACGATTGCTTAGAGGACTTTGCCGCAGGGCTTGCATTCTACAACAGTATGCTTAATTCGGGATATGAGTTCTCTTGCAAATTCAACGATTCCATACTGACCGATGAGGAAACAGAGCGTCAGCAGGACAGACAGGACGTGAGTATGGGAGTGATGTCGCATTTGGAATACCGCATGAAGTGGTACAACGAGGACGAAGCCACAGCGAAAAAGATGTTGCCAGAGCAGATCGAAGTAATGGAGTAGGTGAACCAATTGAGGGAAGACTACAAAAAGCAGCTATCCGGACAGATCGAGAAGCATTTTCTTGATTTGGAACAGATGATTCTCGAGGACATTGTTCGCCGGATTAAAAAAGCGGGAAAAATCACAAGCACAGCCGACTGGCAGATTAACCGACTACAGATTATTGGGTACTCTTCTGAGGACATCGAAAAGATGATAAAAACCACGCTGAATCTGTCCTATCCGGAAGTGTTTGAATTGTACGACAAGGTTATCGACTGGGAATATGTCCGCAACAAAGACATATACGAACAGGTCAATGCAGAATATATCCCTTACGAGGATAATAAGGAGTTGCAACAGCTTACAGATGGATTCATCCGGCAGAGCAATGATGATCTGCGGAACGTCACAAAGTCCATGGGATTTTATGTGGATTATGGCGGCGGTAGGCTCGTTATGACTCCATTGTCCGACATCTACCAAGGATATCTCGACCAAGCTATTACAGGTGTTGTATACGGCACGTTTGACTACAATACCATGATTCGCAAGGTGGTTACTCAACTCACAAACAGCGGACTCAGAAGCATTGACTACGCTTCTGGGTGGCATAGCAGGGTAGATGTGGCGGCAAGGAGAGCGGTTATGACGGGTGTGTCACAGCTTACCGGGAAAATATCAGAAATGAACGCCGATAAGCTTGAGACAGAGCATTACGAAGTCGCGTGGCACGCCGGAGCGAGACCATCACACGCTGTCTGGCAAGGGAAGGTCTGGTCAAAGGAACAACTTGTTACGGTGTGCGGTCTTGGGACTGTTACGGGACTGCTTGGTGCGAACTGCTATCACGAATATTACCCGTTTGTGAAAGGCGTCTCGGAGCGGAATTGGTCTGATTCTTGGCTTGCAGAGCAGAACCGAAAGGAAAGTATACCTAAGACGTTTAACGGCAAGGAATACACCTTATACGAAGCCAGACAGCAACAGAGGAAAATGGAAACCGCTATGAGGGCACAGAGAGAAAAGGCTGTGCTACTAAAACAGGGCGGAGCTGATCCAGACGATGTGATGCTTGCGAAAGCAAAGTATCAAGGACAACTGGGAGAATACACCAGATTTTGCAAGAAAATGGGTCTACAACAAGAAAGAGAGCGCATCTATTACGATATGCGCGGCAGAGTGGCACCCGTACCAAAACGATTTAGGAGGTGATAATATGAGCAAAGTAAAAGTAATGAGACAGCCGACAGCATCGGCAACATTGATTTTTGAATTTGAGACAGCGTCATCAGAATTTATGGTTAAGAATTTTACGGATGGTGATGTGTATGCATCACTTGAAAAAGATGCGACAAAAGAGCAGAGTGTACTGATTCCGGCACAGACAGCACAAAGATTGCAGTATGGCTCTTACGGCGGTGGGAAGAGCAACATCGTCCAAATCATCCCCACAGCAACCTCAGAAAAAGGAGTGGAAGTACAATGCTTAAAATGGTAGATGGAACAGGAATCATAGGAGTGGATATGATCTGTCCTCTGGGTGTCTCTACGCCACAGCCACCGAATTATGACAGGGTAGAGCTAGAGGGTACAGGGATGCTGGTACTTCCGAACAGCTTGGATGCGCCGCTTGAGAGGTTGGAGCTTGGTGGTAAGACGGAACAGGTGCAGACTACGGGCGTTAACCTATTTGACGAAAAGTTACTTTTAGATTTTGACAGCGAAAATTATGATAAAACACAATCAGGAAGCGGATTTTATTATTATAAATTTCCAGTAAGCGGTACGGTTACAGTATCTACTAAAAATGCAAACAAAAATGGCGAATATCTGACAGTGGGGATAAAACCGGACGGTAGTGATAAAACATGGTTATCGCACGGATCTGCAGCTATTTCCAAGTATAAAACATTGACTCCGGAAGATGGAAACATTTATTTAGGAGTCAATAACAATCTCGAAAGAGTTAAGAGTATGATACAAAACACTGGTGGAATCATGTTAAATGAAGGCTCTAAATCCATTTCTTACGAACCCTACACAGGCGGTAAACCATCCCCAAGCCCAGAATATCCGCAGGAAATCAAAAACTCCGGAAAGTGGAATGAGGAGAAACAGAAGTATGAAGTGGATGTTAAAATTACGGGGAAGAATCGGTTTGATCGTGAAAAGGCAAAAGATGTTTCGAATTGGATATCTATAGAAGGAGATGGCTATCTAAAATTCCCAATCCGTGCGAAAAAAGGAAGTATGATTACATTTTCCTATACAGAAAAGTTGACCGAAGGGAAAAAATTCTATCTCGGAATTGCAAAAAATGAGACAGGTAGTGTTATCGCATGGTTATATCACGATACAAATTTATCCGTTAGTAATAGTAAATATACGATCGCAGCGGAAGAGGATTATGTATATTTAATGTGCACCAGAAGTAGTATTCGAAGTTTCTTGGATACCATTCAAACTTTGCAAGTGGAGATTTCCCCAGCTCAAACTGATTACCAACCCTACAAAGAGCAAACCCTCACCCTCACATCTGACCGCCCTCTCACAAAGTGGGACAGACTGGTAGAACAGGGTGGACAGATTGGGTGGTTGTATGCCACTAAGAAACATGTGGTAACAGGAAGTGAACATTTTATTAGCGGAGGGGTAAACTATTATACGGGTTCTAGCGTTGACTTATATTTCAACGTTATGGATGCAACAGGGAGTCAGGGTATTGTAAAGAATTTATCCGATGTTCCATCTATTTGGCATAACAAAGATGCCGAAGGTTTTAGAGTAAATGGTTCGCAGTTTCATATAAGATTAAAAAATACAAGACTCAGTGTATCTGATGATGCTACAAAAGATGAAAAAATAGCGGCCTATAAAACATACCTTGTGGGAGAACATGAAAAAGGAACTCCATATGAAATAGTATATCAGTCATTAGAACCTGAATTCATCCCACTCCCACAATCCGAGCAGAACGCAATCAGAGCATTAAAAACCTACTACCCTACCACAGTCATCACAGCGGACGGAGGGGAACTTGACCCAGATATTAAAGTAACCTATCGAAAGGAGAAGTAATATGAACTACGCAAAAATCATGGAAAACGGAACTGTAAGAATCAGCTCCATCAAAAAAGAGGGCTACAAGCCACTCAAGGAAGAGAAGCCAGAGGGATTTAGCAACCTTGTCTTTGTCGGATATACAGAGACAGAAGAAAATGTAATCAAAGAATACGAAGCAGTCGATGACGGTATGAGCGCCTACGGTAAATTGCAGAAAGACTTAAAAGCAACGCAGGCGGCGCAGGAAGTCACAGATCAGGCGGTTCAGGAGCTGATTTTAGCAACAATGGAAGCGGAGGTGAAATGATGGCACAGTTTTTGGCGAACAGGATTAAAGGTGGACACTTGACGATTGATGAAGTACCGGAGAGTTTAAAAGAACAGGTACAGGCGTTACTGTAAAATCGAATAAGTAAGACATTAGCACATAGAGATATGTGTTATTTTTATGCCTTTTTGGTCAGTAGATGAGACCTTAAACAGTCAATTCGTGGTGGATGGTTACACACCTTAAACAACCTAATGCGAAAGGAGAATGGAAACATGAAAACAGAATTTTTAAAAGGACTTGGATTGGAGCAGGATGTCATTGGTAAAATCATGGCAGAGAACGGGAAAGACATTGCCGCTGAAAAGGCAAAGACTACCAAAGCAGAGGGGGAGCGTGACAATTATAAGAGTCAGCTTGAGACCACAACGGAATCTTTGGAAAAGTTTAAAGATGTTGACCCAACAGCTATGCAGGGAGAAATTGATAAGCTGAATCAGCAGCTGAAAGACAAGGATGCTGAGTATGCCGCCAAAGAAGCAGATCGCATCTTTTCCGACACGATCAAAGAAGCAATCAAGACAGCCGGGGGACGCAATGAAAAAGCGGTCATGGCTATGCTTGATATTGACGCTTTGAAAGGATCGAAAAACCAGTCTGAGGACATCAAGAAAGCATTGGAAACCGTAAAGGAGTCTGATGCTTATTTATTTGGCTCTGATGAGCCTTTTAAGAACCCAGTAGGAGCAACTGGCGGCTCCGGTGGAGAGATTGGTAGCGACATGCGTTCTGCTATGAGAGCAGCAATGGGACTTCCACCGGAAAAATAACAAACAATATTAGAAAGAACGAGGTAAAAACATGGCAAACAACATTGCATTAAGAAAAGAATATTTATCTGGCCTACTTGACCAGGTATACAAACTGTCATCTCTCACAGCTGTCCTTGACGGGGCAAACGAGTTGGCGCGAGAGGGAGCGAATGCAAATGAAATCTTAATCCCGAAAATGACAATGCAGGGATTAGCAAACTACAATAGGCAGTCAGGGTATGTTGCAGGTGATGTAACACTCGAATACGAAACAAAGAAATGTGGATATGACCGTGGACGAATGTTTACAATTGATGCTATGGACAATATCGAGTCCGCAGGTCTTGCATTCAGCCGACTTTCTGGAGAATTCCTGCGCACTAAAGTAGTGCCAGAACTTGATGCTTACCGCCTGGCAGGCTATGCGTCTATTGATGGAGTGACAACTGTAGCTGCGGCTCTCAATGATGGTAAGGCGGCTCTTGCGGCACTCAGAACAGCAAGAAGCAAGATTGAGAACGCAGAAGCGAACCTTGCGACCTGCTATCTGTTTATCAATCCGACAATCTACGGCATGATCGAGGACTTGGACACAACAGCATCCAAGAAAGCAATTGACGGATTTGCCGGAATTGTCAAAGTTCCGGAGGGAAGATTTTACTCCAAAATCGATCTGACAGCTTCTGGCGCCGGCGGATATGATAAGAACTCCGAAGGTAAAGCAGTAAACTTCATGATCGTGGACAAACAGGCAGCAATCCAGTACCAGAAACACACAGTCTCCAAGATTATTACACCGGATCAGAACCAGGATGCAGACGCTTGGAAATTTGGATACCGTACTGTTGGTATCGCAGAATGCTACGATAACAAGAAAGATGGTATCTATGTACACACAGCGGTGTAAGGAGTGATTAAATGATTCTGTATGCAGATTATGAATATTACACCACTACATACAAAGGGAGTCTGTCAAAAGAAGAGTTTGAAAAATCCATTATGAAATCATCAGCCTACGTCCGGAGGATTACCTTCGGGCGCGCCGATGAAAATAAGGAATTGGACGAGGTAAAGCTTGCCGCCTGTGCTGTCTGCGATTTGATTGCCAACGATGAAAAGGTCAGAAGCAAGCATTCTGGACGCGTGGTCACATCCGAAAACACGGATGGATACTCTGTTAGCTATGAAAGTGGAGGAAACGGAGAGACAGCGGATGATTTGCTTGGCAGAAAGATATTTGACACATTAGAGCTTTATCTTATGCCGACAGGTCTTTTGTACATGGGGGTGGAATCGTGATAACAAACACAGATGCCACGCTTTACAGTAGGAAATATAACCCATCTACTCGGCTGGATGAGTGGGAACGAACCTGCATCCCGGAAGTATGGTGGTACAAAAATGAAAAGTCGCAGATTACGACAGATGGATTAAAGCAGGCAGACACTTACACCGTCAGAATCCCGGACACGAGCGTGGAAATCAAGAAAGACGATTACCTTGTAAAAGGCGATTGTAAGGTTGACATGCAGACGATTAAGGACTTGGACGGACTGGATAAGACTAGAATTACATCCGCAAACTACAATACTTTTGGCGGCAATCCGCATATTAAGGTGGTGGGAGTGTAATGGCAAAAGGAAAAAAGAAATTCAAAATCCAGACTCCGAGAGGATCTATATATACCCAAGCATCCGGCGGTGGAAAAGTATCAGCAAAAATCGAATGGAATCCAAGCTTTAAGCCAAGTATGGAATCCGGTTTCGCAAATGCACAGGAGTTTGTTGATTCTGAGTGCATCCGGCGCATGAACCCGGAGACTCCAAGACGGACAGGTGTACTGGATGAGTCAGCGACTCTTGGCAGCGTGATCGGCAGTGGCGAGATCAACCAGATTGCGCCTTATGCACGTAGACAGTATTACGAGCATAAGGAAAAATCACGATGGTTTGAGCGCATGAAGAACCGGCACAAGGACTCTATTCTGAAAGGAGCGGCTAAGTATGTCAAATCTCATTGACAGCGTCAGATCATACATTCTCACATGTCCGTTTTTGAGTGATGGACGTGTGAACGTGGACTACATTGGAACGGATATGGGGTACTCTGTTGACCCTCTCCCTTGCGACCCAATCATACAGAGATACATGGATGGTGGAGCAAAGAAGCAGTTCCAGTTTGCGTTTACGAGCCAAGAGGAATACGATCAGGACGCAAGAATCAATATCGAGAACAGCGGATTCTTTCAGAGCTTTGAAGAATGGCTGGAACAGCAGAGTTTTAATGGCAATCTTCCGGAACTCGGAGAAAAGAAGAATCCAATATCGATCGAAACTTTAAACAGCGGCTATCTGTACGATATGAATGGTGAAAATGCCAAGTATCGCATAGAGTGCCGCTTAATTTATGCACAGGAGGTATAAATATGGCAGAGAAAAAGTCTGAATTAGTTGGACGCCACAAACGGGTGGCATACATGAACACGGACGCTACTGGAAGCTCACCAAAATTCGAACGCATGACGAATTTTACAACCATGACAAACGGAAAAAACCCGAAAGAGTATTCCAGACAGTACGTGGATGAGATCGCGGAGCGTGCAGACGTTGTGGGGTACGCGCCGGCAATTGAATATTCGTTTGACCGGTACACAAACAACCCGGTACACGAAAAAATCGCAACAATCCACGATGGTGAAAAACTTGGAGATGACGCACATGTAGAGGTTGTAGTTGTCGATTTCTTCAAGAAAAGTGACAAGGGCGATAAGTGTTACGCTACAAAAAGAACCTATGCGGTTATCCCGGATTCCGACGGAGATGGAACGGATGCGCTTGTGTATAGCGGATCTCTTAAATCTGTATCCGACATCGAGGAAGGATACGTTACAGAAACCGATTTTACAAGCAAGACGGTTACTTACGCAAAAGGTGATTACGCAGCAACTGAATGAAAGAAAAGGAGAGTGAGCCAATGAGCCAGTGGAAATTTAATAATTTTGAAACAGACATCGATTTTACAGACGCAGATTTTATGGAAAAATTTGAGGGCTGCTACGAAAAAATGGTTGAGGAATCCGAAAAAGTGCCGAAAGTTGGAAAAGTGTCCGAGATTACGAGGGCGCAATGCAAGGTTTTTAATGATTTCTATGACCGATTATTCGGAGACGGAACAAGCGAAAAAATGTTTCTAGGGAAAAACAGCATGGACATGAGAGTTAAGGCCGCCAATTCACTGTTTGATTTACGGAACAGCGAGCAGTCCAGATATAACAGTATGGTAAACAAATATACACCAAACAGGAAAGCTAGGAGAGGGGCGAATAAGAACCGATGAACCTCTTCTATGAATCACTCCCGACATCGGTAATTGTAAATGGAAAGCCTGTGAGAATCAGAACCGATTTTCGAGAGTATATTTCTCTTTTGGACATGTTAAAAGATAAAGATGTCAAGTCTGTGGATAAGCTGTTGATTTTGAGTGAGTATTTCCTTGACGATATCGAAATATCGCAGCCTGCAATTGACGCATTATGCGACTTTATGAGTGCTGATTTTTCAGACGGAGAAGTCAGTCAAACCGGAACAGTGAGGCAAAAGAATCTTTTTTCTTTTTCCATCGATTATCCCTATATATTATCAGCATTTTTGCGCGATTACGGAATCGACCTGATTGATATTAAATATCTGCACTGGTGGAAATTTCGAATGCTTTTTGATGGATTATCAGAGGACAATGAGATCAAGAAAAGAATTATGTACAGAGGGATTGATCTGAGCGAAGTTAAAGATCCGGAAGAGAAAAAGAGAATCCAGAAAATTAAAAAACTGATCGAGTTAAAACAGGAAGAATTGACTGATTTTGAAATCGGTGACGCTTTTATGTAGGTGGATCATGAAAAAAGAACCAATATTAGTCCGAGATTGGATTAGATGCCCTGTGTGCGGCTGCAAACTTGCTATTGCAGACAATACAGCCAAAAGCCACGGTATCTACGTAAAATGTCGGACTTGTAAGAAAGAAATAGAAATTAAGAAATAAAGCACTTAAGTGAGCCTATGAGCCTGTGCTATCCAAGAATAGGAGGGATAGTATGGGTTATGATGGCTCATTAAAATTTGACACGGAAATAAATGAATCTGGATTTAATTCCGGAATTTCCAAACTTGGTGGAATAGCCAAGAAAGGTGCAGGAGTGGCAGTTGCTGCGGTTGGTGCTGTGACGGCTGCGCTTGGAGCTGGTGTTGTAGCCGGAGTAAAATACAATGCATCCATAGAGTCTTACCAGACATCATTTGAGGTTATGACTGGATCCGCGGAAAAAGCAGCGGAAGTAATCGACAAATTGAAGAAAGTAGGAGCGGAAACGCCGTTTGAACTTCAGGATTTAGCAGATACTACACAGCTGTTGATGAATTATGGTTTTAGTGCAGACGAAGCCATGGACAAAATGATGATGCTTGGTGATATCTCGCAAGGCTCAGCTGATAAGATGTCCAGAATTGCCACTGCTTACGGACAGATGTCATCCGCCGGAAAAGTGTCTCTGGAAGATGTCAAGCAGATGATTGAAGCTGGATTTAACCCATTGCAGGAGATTTCTGAGAGTACAGGGGAGTCAATGGCATCCTTGTATGACAGGATCAGCAAAGGGACAATCTCTGTGGATGAGATTACCGCCTCCATGCAGAGAGCAACATCTGAGGGTGGAAAGTATTTCCAGAGCATGGAAAAGCAGAGTCAGACGTTTAGCGGTCTGATCTCCACATTAAAGGACAACGCACAACAGCTTTTAGGTGAAATTGTTAAGCCTATATCTGATGGACTGACGGAATCGTTATTACCAGCGGCGATCAGTGCGATTGAGCAGCTTACGCAAGGATTTGAGGAAAATGGCGTTTCCGGTATGATTCAGGCTGCCGGAAACATTGTAAATGGATTGTTTACCGGAATAATGGAAAATGCTCCATTGCTTATTTCTACCGGAATGGAGCTTCTGAACCAGTTTTGGCTTGGAATTGCAACAGGGCTTCCAGAATTGATTATGAAAGGGTTTGAGATTGTAACGCAGTTAGCTCTTGGAATCATGCAGAATTTGCCGCAGTTGGTTACCCAGGGTTCCGCAGCTATTACAAATTATGTAAGTGGACTCTTATCAGCGCTTCCATCCGTGTTACAATCCGGTGTCCAGATGATTTTACGCCTTGTGGATGGAATCATAAACAATCTGCCGGCTATCGTAGCAGCTGCAGCTCAGGCGATAGCACGTTTTGTAGCAAGCATCGCAAGTAATCTTCCGCAGATTTTATCCACTGGTATTAAAATTATCGGAGAGTTAGCTTCTGGTTTGATTAGAGCAATACCAAACTTGGTTGGGAAAATACCGCAGATCATCTCTGCGATAAAAGACGCTTTTTTGAGTGTAGATTGGATCAGCGTTGGAGTTAACATCATAAAGGGAATTGCATCCGGTGTCGCTTCTGCAGCCGGACAGCTAGTAGATGCCGCTGTGAGCGCTGCTACAGATGCCTTGAATTGGGTTAAAAGCAAACTTGGGATCCATTCCCCATCCCGTGTATTTAGGGATCAGGTCGGGAAAAACATGGCTCTCGGTATAGGGGTTGGATTCGAGGATAATATCCCATACAAAGACATGGAAAAACAGGCAAACAAGATGGTGTCCCGGATACAGGGAGCTGCTCTTGGTGTTACAACGTCTGCAAGCCCGACAGCAAGTGGATATGTCGCTTCCAGATCAGCGGTCAGAACGACAGATAATAGTGAGCTGATCTACGCGGTGGATCGATTATCCAGACTCGCAAACCGGCCGCTTGAAATTATCAATAAAATAGATTCCGTAGAGACATCCAGAGTACTTGCAACGCCAATGGAAAAACAAATAGAAAAGAATTCGAGTTTTCGGAAGATGTTAGGAGGGGATAGAGATTGAGTTTATCTGTAAAATTCAACGATCAGGAACTCGGGCGATACTTGAGTGTATTGTCCGGGTTTTCTCCGTTTAGCGGAGTAAATAGAGAGACAGAACTTCTTGACGGAGCAGAAAGTGCAAAAGGAGAGGATTTTGGCTATATAACATATAAATCAAAGACACTTGAAATGCCATTTGAAATTAAAGGCGATATTTTAGAAAGTTATGATGCGATTCAGAAGGTCCTAAACGTCACAGAGCCGAAAAGGCTTGTGTTTGGGAATTATCCGGATCGCTATTTTTATGCTGTCCCTGACGGTAATTTTGATATAACACAGGTTGCAATGTTTGGGAAAGGCACGATCACATGGCTCATCCCAGACGGGGTAGCATACTCCACTACAGAATTTGCATTTGACGGAGTGCAAGAAGATGGATACCAGACAATTACCATCCAAAACAACGGTACCGAGTGGACGGATGTGGACTATGAGATTACCCACAAGCACGAGAACGGCTTTATTGGATTGGTCAGCCAGTATGGAGTAATTCAGCTTGGGAAACAAGAAGAAGCGGACGGAGAGAACTACGAAGCGTCCGAAGAACTGTTTAACGGTTACAGTCTGTTTCAAGACGATCACGGTACCTCTTATCAGAACCCAGAAAACACCACACAGGGAACGCTCGAAGTCAAGAATGTTGCCGGATATAACGTCATGGCATTAAAAGGTGGACAGGCAACATCCGGGTACTGGAACGGCGGAATGAGAACACTTACTATCCCGGTGGACAGCGAGGGCAGACGTGGAGCGAAGAACTTTTACTGTTACACCCAGCACTGGTTCGAGACTGGATTGATGGGACAGACGGGAGCACAGACTATTGCGTTTCTTACAGGGAAAAATGAAGTGATCTGCTCCATGTCTATTAACAAGAGTGATGCCACAGGTAATACGGCGCGTATCGAGTGGTTTGCCCCAGGGAACACCTTGCTCAGACGGGAAGAGTTCCAGCCGACAGCCTACGAGGGCAATCCGTTTAACCTAAAAATGGGATGCCACAACGACTTTTTAAAAGAGGGAGAAAAGCTGCGGATTTTCTGGTATGGAAGTTATATGGAGCGAAACATACCAGAGATTAAGGATATGGAATGCGAAAAAATCCAGATCTGGATCGGGCAGTGGGGAGACAGAAACCTCACAAACCAGTACGTTACACACAACTATTTAAAAAGCATCCGATTCCGGAAAGACAATGTCGATAAGTATAAGGATGTGCCGAACCGGTATCGTGCCGGAGATGTGGTGTCTATAGACGGAGAGAGTACAAAGGTCTATGTAAACGGGATGCCGGCAAAAGGAGATGAGATTAATGGATCCAATTATCCAAAAGTTCCACCGGGGACAACGGAAGTGCAGTTCTGCTACTCTTCCTTTTCCTCTCCGCCGCCACAGATTAAAGCCAAAATAAGGGAGGTATACTTGTAATGGACAGTATTAGAATTGCGATTTTAAGTGCAAACAACACACCGGTAGCATTTATGGACAACGCACACAAAAAATCTATGCATTACTGGGATGATGAGCTACACGAATATTTACAGGGAGCAGCGAACACATACACCTTTACAGTTAATGCCAAACATCCAGACGCAGAACATGTTACAGTCGGAAACAAGGTGGCATTTACTTACAAAGGCAGATCATACTACTTAAATATTGTAAATACCGATCAGACGGAGAAGACAATTACTGCTACGGCATGGTCACTGTCGTTTGAGCTTATTAACGAGGATGCTGGAGAATACAAAGCTGGAAAAGCCATGAGTTTTGAAGAGTACCTCGCCGTCTTTGATGCTGAGAGAACGCTTAAATTGGGACTCAATGAGGTGTCGGACAAACGGATCACCAACGAATGGACCGGTACAACAACCGTGTTAAAGAGATTATTCTCTCTGGCAAATGTCTTTTCTGCGGAGATCGAGTTTGAGACGGTCTTAAACAGCGATTACTCCTTAAAAGAGATTGTCCTGAATGTATACCGAGAACACAGCGATACGGACAGTGGAATCGGAGAATATCGCAGTGATGTTGTCCTGCGCTACGGAAAAGGAATTACCGGAATTCGGAAGACTACGGATGCAGAAAAGTTATACACCTGTATCCAGCCGACCGGAAAGGATGGGCTGACGATCAATGGTCTGGATAAAAAGGAATACGATGAGAACGGCAATATCGAATACTTTACAGACGGCGCGCTCATCCGGGCACCGCAGGCAAGAGACCGATTCCCGTCCAATATCGTAAATAAGGCTGATGCTTATATCCTGATGCGTAAAGAGTACGATACAGACAGCAAGGACAAGCTGTACAGCATGGCATTATCTGACCTCAAGACCGCATCCGAGCCAGTAGTAACCTACGAGGTGGACGGATATTTTGACACCAACATCGGGGATACGGTAAGGATGCAGGATCAGGAGTGGACACCAGTCCTTTATCTACAGGCAAGAGTATCAGAACAGATCAGGAGTCTTACCAATCCAAAAACTGCAAAGACGGTATTTACAAACTACAAAGAGCTTACATCCGAAATATCCGACGATCTCATCAAAAGGATGCAGGACTTGATTTCAAAAAATAAAGTCTACACCTGTTCCATCTCTACAAACAACGGCATTATCTTTAAAAACGGCATCGGCAGCACTACACTGACTGCCTACGCTTACAACAACGGTGTGGATGTGTCTGGAAATCTGGAAATCCGGTGGAGTAAAGATGGGACAGAGTTTTATGTAGGTAGGAGCGTGACAGTAAATGCAGAGGATGTGGATACCAAGGCGGTGTACTCTTTCGTGGCAACTGAAAATGGAATCCGGCGTGGATATTATGAGGTAACAATCACCAAGGTGGACGATGGAGCACCAGGAGAACCGGGAAAAAACGGAGATGACGGAAAAGACGGCGTAGGAATCGAGAGTGTGACCAAGTATTATCTGGCATCCGAAAAAAGCACAGGAATCACGGTATCCTCTCCGGGATGGACGGACACGAAGCAAGACATGACCGAAACCAAGAAAAACCTATGGAGCTACGACCTTATCCGGTACACCAATAGCACGGAAACCAAGACCACACCTGTGATTATCGGTGTACGTGGAGACAACGGAGAGACAGGGGATAGTGGAATTATCATATCTCCCACACCCCCGGAAAATCCAAAAGTTGGACAGCTCTGGCAGACAGCAAGTGGAGAGCCGATTAAAAGATGGGATGGAAGTAAATGGGTGATCTATTACATTTCTGTAGAAAATCTGAATGTAGAGACGCTAAGTGCGATTGCCGCAAACCTCGGAACTGTAACCGCTGGACTTATTAAGGATAAGAATGGAACAATGCTTATCGATGTTACATCCGGAAAGATTATTAGCAAGAAAATCGTGCAAGGAGCAGTGGAAAATGTTGCGTCATTGAGTAATGCGTATTTGGCTTTCTCTGGTAAGGCTCCGACAACAGATCGAGCTACTATGAGCGTGAACTTGCAAAACATCATGTTTACAAATGAAAATACGAGAAAAGCAACGACAATCCAGTTTGAGGATGAAATGATATATGCAAGAAATTCTGTATCCCCACGTATAAGCATATATGCGTATCGCAATTACGACTCCGGCACCGTGAAAGGTCCATATACAAGCACAAACTCCGCTAATAACATCCGTGTGGAACTAAAAAGAAGAGGATGTATGGTAACATGCAAGATCACAATGATTGCACAATTTCCGGGAAGTGGCGAATACGGGCCATTCAACGAAGTGAAAATTCCAGTAGGATATCGACCGGTTATGGATTTCTTTGCTCCCTATAGTGAAGTTTCAGGACCTAACATATTTGGAACGGGAAGATACGGCATAGGAAAAGATGGGGGGATCAAGATTTATGTGGAGAATGCCGCATTTACAGAACGTCACGCAACGTTCACGTGGATTACAGATGATTGATTAAAGGAGCGAATATGGAGATTAGAGCAAGACCGTAATGGTCTTATTTTTATACTTAAAACCAGAAAGGAAAGTGAGGATATGAAGAAAATGGAACAGTTGGCAAATGTAAAAGCGTTTTTATGCATGGTGTTTGGAGCTATTGTTGGAGGATTTGTAAACCTGATCGGAGGATGGTCCGAGGACTTGACTACATTACTTATTTTTATGGGTGTAGACTTTGTTCTTGGATTGCTGATTGCCGCCTTTTGGAAAAAGAGCAACAAGTCGGAAAACGGGGCACTGAGTAGCTACTCAGCATGGAAAGGTCTGTGCAGAAAAGGGGTATCTCTACTGATCGTACTTATTGCATATCGGCTGGATGTCACTCTCGGCGTAGACTATATCCGCACAGCCGTAGTACTGGCATTTATAGCAAATGAGGGTATCTCGATTTTGGAAAATGTTGGAATTATGGGTGTGAAATATCCGGAAGCGTTAAAAAAAGCACTGGATGTTTTAACAAATAAATCACAGGAGCAGGAGGGCGAGTAATCGTCCTCTTTTATCGCACGGTAGGAGGTGAGAACATGAGCGAACAGAACGAATTTGGCAGAGTATCCGCAGAGGAACTGGAAAAAGCATTTGAAACAGAAGAGCAGGAGGAAGAGAAAGAATGAAAATTGGCTTAAGGGGAGGGCATTCCCCAAATTG
>OGDP01001071.1_pt1 | contig 19931 bp, 18 predicted proteins | sample 1570441 | NCBI WGS metagenome assembly OGDP01 (sample SAMEA2581961, study PRJEB24529) | metagenome | biome: Human gut stool | place: China | collected 2011
CGGCCAGTGCCCGCTGGAACCATGCATGCTCGGTGGAGGTGTGGTTGAACACCATGTCCAGCATCAGGCCGATGCCGCGCCTGTCCGCCTCGCGGATAAGCTCCTCCAGATCCTCCATCGTGCCGTAGCGCGGGTCAACGGCACGGTAGTCGGCCACATCATAGCCGTTGTCGCGCTGGGGCGAGGGGAAGAACGGCGTCAGCCAGAGATAGTCAACGCCCAGGTCGGCGAGATAGTCCAGTTTCGCGGTGACGCCCTTCAAATCGCCGAAGCCGTCACCGTTCGAGTCCATGAAGGATTTCGGGTAAATTTGGTAGACAACTTTATCTTTAAAATCATTCATGGTACACACCTCACAAAATCAGGCAACGCCTTTTTTCTTGCCGACGATGACGGTCAGCACAAAGGGGACGACGATGGCAATAGCCATGCACAGCGCAAAGCTGAGCATATAGGCGGGCTGGATCGACAAAATACCAGGGATGCCGCCGACACCGATGGCGTTGGCCGTGGTGGAAGTTGCCACACAGACGACCGCTGCGATGGCAGATCCAATCATGCCGCAGATAAACGGGAAGTGGAATTTCAGGTTGACGCCGAACATGGCAGGCTCGGTAACGCCCAGATAGCAAGAGATGCAGGAGGGAACGTTGACTTCCTGTGCGGCAGCATTCTTGCGCTGCAGGTAGATCATGCCCAGCACGGCGGAGCCCTGTGCAATGTTGGAAAGGGCGATCATGGGCCACAGCATCGTACCGCCGAAGTCGGCGATCAGCTGCATATCGATGGCGTTGGACATGTGATGCAGGCCGGTGATGACCAGCGGGGCATAAACAAAACCGAAGATTGCGCCAAAGACCACGCGGAAGGAGCCGGGAATGCCGGCGTAGACGATGTCAGAAATGAAGGTGCCGATCTTCCAGCCGATGGGGCCAAGGACAGTGTGGGCGATGATGACGGACAGCACCAGCGAGCAGAAGGGCACAACGATCATGGAAATGACCGGCGGGCAGATCTTGCGGAAGAATTTTTCTAGATAGACCAGCGTGAACGCGGCCAGCATGGCGGGAATGACCTGCGCCTGATAGCCGATCATGTTGATGGTGAAGAAGCCGAAATCCCATTTGGGGATATCTGCCGCCGCAGTAGAAGCCACGGCGTAAGCGTTGAGCAGCTGGCCGGAGACGAGCGTCAGTCCGAGGACGATGCCCAGGCTTTGGGTCGTGCCCATTTTCTTTGTGACAGACCAGCAGATGCAGACCGGCAGCATATGGAAGATGGCTTCGCCGATCAGCCACAGGAAGCTGTCAACGCCGGACCAGAACTGGCTGATGTCGCACAGCGTCTGGGTGCCGTTATTAAAAAAGTAGATGCTGTCAATGCAGTTGCGGAAGCCGAGAATCAAACCGCCGGTGATGATGGCGGGAATCAATGGGGCAAAAATCTCCGCAAGCACGCTCATGACCTTCTGCAATGCGTTCTGGTTCTGCTTGGCTGCGCTCTTGACGGCATCCTTGGAAACACCGTCAATGCCGGATACCGCAATGAAGTCGTTGTAGAAATCGCTGACCGTGTTGCCGATGATGACCTGGAACTGGCCCGCCTGGGTGAAAGTGCCCTTGGCGGATTTCAGTGCCTCGATCTTGGCAACGTCCGCCTTGGCGGGATCGTTGAGGACAAATCGCATACGCGATACGCAGTGGGATACTGCCGCAATGTTCTCCTTGCCGCCAACGTACTCAAGCAGCAGCCGCGCGTCCTGTTCGTATTTACCCATAATGTTTACCTCCTTTTGCCCGGTAGAGCGGGCATCTTTAAACTTGTTCATACAAGTTTTGCTTGTGGTTTCAGTATAGTTCGCTTGTTCAGACAAGTCAAGCGGATTTACAAAAAATCATGTTATGTTTGAAAATTTTCAGCATCTCGGACAAGAGAATGCCTTGAAATTCAGGCGCAATCACGGTATACTGAAACAAACGTTTGAACAAGTTGAGGGAAACAGCCATGCCAAAAGCAAAATATGAAGGAATTTACCGCAGTATCAAAAAACGGATCGAAGCGCAGGACTATCCTTACCAGTCCCTGCTTCCCAGTGAAAATACGCTGGTTGCAGAATACGCCTGCTCCCGCAACACAGTTCGACGCGCATTGGCGGAGTTGGTAGCCGACGGCTATGTGCAGACCATGCAGGGGCGCGGCGTGCGGGTCATCTACCAGCCGGTGGGCAAAACGACGTTTACCATCGGCGGCATCGAGACGTTTCAAGAAACCGCCCGCCGCAATCGTCTGCAAGCCGTTACCCGCGTCATTCGGTTTGAGACCATCATCGCAACGGAACAGTTTGCCGCGGAAAGCGGATTTTCTGAGGGCGATGAATTGTGGGCGGTACAGCGTGTGCGTTATCTGGACGGAAAAGCACTGATTCTGGACATCAACTACTTTTTAAAGGAATTTGTACCCGGACTGACAGAGGAAATCGCATCCCATTCCATCTATGATTTTATTGAAAACGTGCTTGGAATGCAGATCATCACCAGCAAACGGCGCATCACGGTGGAACATGCAACTGCCCGTGATGAAAAGCTGCTGGATATGGACGGCTATGATTGTGTGGCAGTGGTGGTAAACCAGACCTTCAACTCGGACGGGATGCTGTTCGAGTACACCCAGTCCCGCCACCAGCCGGACTATTTCTGCTTTCAGGACATCGCCACGCGGAAAAAGTGAGCGGCAGGCACCCGGCGCAGGGGTATCCACCTGGGATTTTGCGCTGGGCAGGGGCTCCGGCAAAATGGGTTTTAGGGTGTCCCTGAATCAGAATCTGTTTTATAGATTTTCCAATGCAGGCTGCACCTCCCTTCAGGATGCTTTTGAGGGTGTCAATCAGTACATCCTAAAACAAAAGCCGCCCGAAGGCGGCAGGATGCATCACGGAAGCAAATATGAACGCGGCTCAGGGCCATCAGAACAGATCCAGCATGTTGTCCAGATAAATTTCTTCCCGGACGCGCAGCTGATACTCAGGCTTTGTCATGTAGTAAAGCAGAAATTCCAGTATCAACGCGCTGCCCAGGCCCCGCCCCTCGATCTTGAAGTTGGAAAAGCCGCCGGGCAGATAAACTTTGCGGATATCCCCGGCCCCGATGAAGCCGGGGTTTTCCATTGCCTTTGAAAAACGATAGCCCTGCTGTGCGCCCGGCGCTGTGCAGCGGTGGTCCGGGCAGTCCTCGCCCAGATTTTTGCGGCTGACATTCTCGTAGCAGTGCTTTCTGTCCCGGCAGCCGTACCAGCAGCATTCGTTGCACAGAAATTCCACCTTGTCCTTCTGATCCTGCAGCAGGGTATCCAGCTCTGCAAACGACTTGTTCAGGCGGAAATCCGGCACAACATAGCGGAACTCTTCCCGTTCCGTCTCTCTGCGGAGCTGCTGAAAATCTGTAAGGACTTTTGTTGTGGAGGACACGAAATAAAGGCCCGGATACTGCCTTTTCAGGTAGTCCAGCAGCAGGTCCGAATGGACGATGACACCATTCTGCACACGGTTTTCTTTTTCAAACAGCGCACAGAGGGCATTGCATTTCCGGTCTGCAAGGTGCTCTTTCCGGAGCAGCGAATTGCTGAAGGTGAGCCGGGCCGATATGCCATATTCCTGCATCAGTGCAAGCACCCGGTGCGGCTGTGCATCGCCAAAACCAGTGCGGCCCCCGCCCCAGATGCAGTCGGCCGGTGCACCGTAGACCGAACCGATCTCGCACCAGTCGTAAAAATATTCCCTGTGTTCACGGAACAGCGGCAGAAACACACGGTACAGTTCATAAAATTCAAACAGTCCCGGAAGATGATAATATGCCGTGCCGCGTTCGTGCTGTGCCATTGCCGTGTGTGTTCCTCATTTCTGTAAGTTTCAGCTTCCTTGCAGCAGCTTTTGCGCTGCACCCGGAGATTTTTTTGTCAGTATAGCACAGTCCTGCCGGGAAAGAAATCATCTTCCTCTTGACCTTGAGCGCACTCCAAGTTTTATCATGTGCATGCTGGTGATCTTATCTCTCCCATTATATTCCTTTCTCTGCGAAAGAACAAGAAGTATCTTCATGTCTGACATGAAAAAACAGATTTTTGATCTTCCTTACCACTCCTGAAAGAACGAGACGAGCTTTGCCCAGCTTTCGCGCCTTGCTTTACAGCACAGCGCCTGTTCTGTCAAGAGATGAAACGTTTTTCGTGCATCGCGAAAAATGTTTCGGTTCACATGCTCTGCGGCTCGATCTTCACCGTTCTGCCGCCCAGGTTTTCGTAAATGCGGTGGGAGACTGAGATCACCGTGCGGCCTGCAGAGGCGCGGCGCAGTGCTTCCAGCACACGGGCTTCCGTTTCAGCGTCCAGATTTGCCGTGACCTCGTCCAGCAAAAGCACAGCCGGGTCCGCCGCCGCAGCGCGGGCAATGGACAGCAGCTGCCACTCGCCCTGCGAGAACATGCCATCGCTGCAAACGGTGTCGCAGCCTTCCGGCAGGGCCTGAATGGCTTCGTCAATGCCCGCAAGCTTTGCCGCATTCCATGCCATCTCTGCAGTGATCTGCGGATCGCCCAGCGTGATCTGCTCCAGCACGGTGCCCGGCACACGGGAGAAATGCTGCTCCACGCAACCGATGCAGGTGCGGCGCTCGCGGTCGGTGATGCGTGCCACATCCACGCCGCCAATGGTAACAGTGCCCGCCTGCGGCTGGTACAGGCCCAGCAGAAGCTTGAACACCGTGCTCTTGCCCGCACCGGTGCGGCCCACCAGCGTGACCTGCCCGCCCTTCTTTACCGTCATGGAGAAATCACTCAGGACGGGCTTTTCGCCATAGCCGAAGGTCACATGCGCAAGCTCCACATCCCCGCGCGCAGCGGTCCGGCGCTCGGCAGGGATCGTGCGCTCCGGCTGAGCGAGAAACGCATCGATGCGCTTGACACCCGCCATGGCCGACTGGATGGTCTGGATCTCCATGCCGAGGCTTTCAATGGGAGCAAAAATGCGGGAAATGTAGTTGATGATCGCCACCGAGGTGCCCACCGACATCCCAAAGAATGTAAGCACCATGGCATTGCCGGAAGCGGAAAGCAGCATCACGATGCCTGCCACCACCGCGTTCAGCGCCAGCACCACCGGCGAATAGATGGCATCGTAAAAATTGGTGCGCTCCATAGCGGCGTAGCTCTCGCCGATGCAGCGGTCATAGCGGCGTTCCCTATAGCTTTCCAGCCCCAGCGCCCGGATGGTGCGGATGTTGTGCAGCGTCTCCGGCACCTGACCGGAGACAGCCGCAACGGCACGGCGGTTATCCAGTTGTGCGGCCAGCATCCGCTTTTGCACATGGCGGGTGAACACCGCAAACAGCGGCAGCACCAGCAGCAGCACCAGCGCAATGCCGGTGTTTTTTACCGCGATGACCGCCATGATGGAAATGATGCGGCAGGCATCTGCCGCCATGCTGATGATGCCGGAGGTGAACAGCGCTTCCACCGTGTCCACATCGCCGGAAAAGCGTGCCGCCACCTCGCCGGGGTTCTGGCCTGCCAGCGTGCTTGCGGGCAGCCGGGTAAGCTTCCGGGACATTTCCGACCGCAGCGCGTGGGTCATTTTCTGGCCAAAGAGCACCAGCAGGCTTTCCTGCGCGGAGGAAAGCCCCCCTTCCAGCGCCAGACTGCCAAAGTAAAGCAGCACTGCTGCAAAGGTGAGCGGGATGCCTGCGGTGAGCCGGTCAATGATACCGGCCAGCAGCAGCGGCGGCAACAGTGATGCCACCACCGATGCCGCCACGCACAGGATGGTGCCCGCCGTGAGCAGATGATGCGACATGGCGGCCATGCGGATGGCTTCAAATACGCCGTTATCCTTTTTACTCTTCATCCAGATCGCCTTCTTTCTGCACCGTCTGGCTCTCGTACAACTGGCGGTACAGCGGAACCGTTTCCATCAGCTGGGCATGGGTACCAACGGTGGTTTTACCGCCGTCCATAAAGATCACCTTCTGCATCTGCGGGAAGTGGTACAGCCGGTGCGATATGAGGAAGACCACCTTATCCTTTGCATCGCTCTGCAAATCGGCAAACACGGTATCCTCGGTATGGCGATCCAGCGCAGAGAACGGGTCGTCCAGGATCAGCACCGGGCGCGGGTGGGCCAGCGTTCTTGCCAGTGCCAAGCGCTGGGCCTGACCGCCGGAAAGGCGGGTGCCGCTGGGGCCGATGACGGTATCCACACCGTTCTCCATGGCCAGCACTTCGCCGTCCAACGCAGCGGCAGCAAGCCACGGCATGGCATCCTGTTCACTGCCGCAGAGAACATTGTTCTGCACCGTATCGGCGCTCAGCTCCGGATCATGGCCCAAGTAACCAACGGTGGCGGAGATCTGCCGCGGGGTCAGGGCAGCAAATTCCGTTTTGCCAAATTTTGCCGAGCCGCCGTAGGGTGCTTCGCACAGGAACACCCTGCCGAAGGTGGATTTGCCGCAGGCCACCGGGCCGGTGACGCCAATGATATCACCGGGGTGCGCCGTCAGGCTCAGGCCGGAAAAGATGGGTCCTTCGCCATAGGAAAAGGAGAGGTTTTCCAGCGTCACGTCCTGCGCCGCCGGGATATGCAGGGCTTCCAGCTGTTCCGGCTGCTTCATCAGCGGCTTGATGCGCTTCCACGAGACCTCGGCTTTCTGCACCGAGTTGAACAGCTTTGCCACTTTGGAGGATTTGACCACCAGTTTCGTGAAGCAGGAAAGGAAGGTGGTGAACGCCGCAATGTCCCATGTGCTCCAGCCGGAGCCGAGCACATTTTTAGAGCCGAACCACAAAATGAACAGCACGCCTGCCTCAGATGCTGCCAGATACAGCGGCGGCAGAGCGGACTGCCACACATTGTTGCGCACGGCTGTTTTTTCGTAGGTGTTCAGGGCTTCCTCGTACTTTTCTACGCGGGCATCCTCACAGCCGTAAATGCGGTAGGTCACAGCATTCCGGGCGCGGTCGAGGGTGGCAGCGCTCAGCGCACTTGCCGCCTTTTTGTACGCCGCACCGGCGCGCTGCACCGGCTTTTTCATCCATGCCGCGCACATGTAGGAAAACGGCGTGAACAGCAGGCTGAGCAGCGCCAGCCGCCAGTCATACACCAGCAGCATCACAGCATAACCCACCAGCGCCACGCCGGTATCAAAGATCTCGGTGGTGAACTTGCGCATCCCCTCTACGCAGTCGTCCACATCCGAGATGGCCTTGGTCATCAGTTCACCGGCGCCTTCTTTTTCCAGCGCCGCCCGGCTCTGCCGCACCAGATTGGCATACAGGATGCCCTTCATCCGGCGGTTGATGTTGTTGGCAAAGCGGCGGACATAAAAGCGCTTGATAAAGCGCGCCGCCTGCACCGCCAGCGTGACCACGATATAGGCCAGCACCAGCATGGCCATTTTTGCCGCCGTCTCGCTGCCGCCCAGAATGTCGGCAAGGCACTGGGCCAGCCGGCCCTCGAACCAAGGCGTTGCCAGCAGGCCGATGTTATACACAAGGCCCGACAGCGTGACAAAGACCAGCGGGAGCCACTCTGCTTTGAAATAGGAGAGCACCCTGTCCGGGCGGAACGTTTTATCCTTTTTCATGAGCAGCCTCACCTCCTGCAGCTTTCCGGAAATGCGGGAAGCCCGCGCGGCTCTCGGTCTTGGATGCTGTGTACAGCTTATTCAGCGCAGCGGCAAAGGCAGCGGCTTCCTCGGCGGTGAGCACATTGGTCAGGTATTCGTAAAAGGCCGCTTCGATCTCTGCCTTGGAGGATTTCAGGCTTTCCGCCTTTTTGGTGGGGTACAGCAGCTGGCTGCGCCGGTCGCTGGGGGCATCTCTGCGGATCAGAAGACCCTTTGCTTCCAGATTTTTTGTCCGCCGCGCAATGGCAGCCTTATCTGCGTGCAGCAGTTCCGCCAGCTGCGCCTGCGTGCAGCCGGGGTGATGCCGCACTGCATGGATCAGGTCGATCTCTGCTGTGCCGACCCCTTCCTCCCGCATCGTGAGCAGGACCAGTTTTTCCGCTTCGCGTGCGATCTTTGTGATTTTTCGTTCCGTAATATCCATAGGCTCCTCCGGGCTTCATTGCAGGAAGTTGTATCTACATCGTTGTATGTACAATCAATAGTATAGCATCTCGTTTCCAAAATGCAAACAGTTCTTTTTGTGCCCGTATTTTTGCAATGCTGGCAGGCTCCACACCCGGTGCATGGGCCGCGCCTGTACAGACCAGCCATGTGCTGCGGCATTGCCCGCTTTTGGCGTTTGCCGCAGTCCTTTCCCACGTTGAGGCCGATATAAGCCCATTTCCACATCATGTCAACAGGTTTATAGCATCAAAACAGCCCTGACCGTGTCCGCTGTAAAAGCAGGCAGACGATCAGGACTGTTTTTCCGTATTTCTTTATTTCAGCCGGTCAGCAGGCATCCACATTCTTGGTGACCATCACGTCACTGTCCAGCCCGCAGACGTTGTGCAGCACGATGGTGCCCGCCTTGACGGGGGCGGTCAGCACCACCTTGCGGATCTCGTCCATCACCGGAAAGATCATATCCTTGGGGACGGCCTTGGTCAGGCGGACGCTGGTGACAGGCAGCTCGCCGCCCTTGACCAACACCGAGCTGGCGATGGTGCGGCGGGGCGCAGTCAGCTCCTGACGGACATACTGTTCGCCGCGGGGGCAGGTGTGACCGGTGACCGAGATCACCTGACCATTTTCAACTTCGGCTTCGATCTCGCAGCCGTTGGGGCAGACGATACAGGTAAATTGCTTTTTCATTCCACCGACACCTCCAGTGCGCCCGTTTCCTGCAGCTTGGCAGCAGAGACCTTGAACTGGATCATCTCCGCAGGAATGGCTTTCTTCATCTTCTTGGCAGCAACTTCCACACCGTTCTGGCGCACCACGATGCGGCAGTCACGGTAGTGGTTCCGCACGCGCAGCGACAGGCTGAAGTCGTTCTTGCCGCTGACCTTCTGCGGAATGGTGTGGCCCACGCCCTCGCCGCACTTCACGTCCAGCGTGCAGGGGTCGATGCCCTTGCCCTCAACGTAGGCGGCAGCGTGGCGTGCCAGTGCCTCGGACTCCATGGAAACAAAGTCCACCAGATCATGCACATGCAGCACATTGCCGGCAGAGAACACGCCGGGCACGTTGGTCTGCAGGTTCTCGTCCACCACAGCGCCGTTGGTGTGGGGGTCAATGGCGATGCCGGCATCCTCCAGCAGCTTGTTCTCCGGGATCAGGCCCACGGAGAGGATCAGCGTATCACACTTGTACTCCTTCTCGGTGCCGGGGATGGGCCGACGGTTCGCGTCCACCTCGGAGATGGTCACGCCGGTCAGACGGTCACGGCCATGGATCTCGGTGACGGTGTGGCTGAGATAGAGCGGGATATTGTAGTCATCCAGACACTGCACGATGTTGCGCGGCAGGCCGGAGGGGTAGGGCATCAGCTCGAACACTGCCTGCACATGAGCGCCTTCCAGCGTCATGCGGCGGGCCATGATCATGCCGATATCGCCGGAACCGAGGATGACGACCTCCTTGCCGGGCATCCGGTTGTAGAGGTTCATGTAAGCCTGCGCGGTGCCTGCGGTGAACACGCCCGCCGGACGCTCGCCGGGAATGCCCAGTGCGCCGCGGCTGCGCTCCTTGCAGCCCATGGCGAGCACCACAGCCTTTGCCTGATACTGGCGCAGGCCGCTGCGGGTGGAGGCGGTAACGACACGATCCGCCGTCAGGCTCAGCACCGTGGCGCTGGTCTCGTAAGGGATCTCACGCTTGTTCACTTCATCAATGAACGCCTGTGCATATTCCGGGCCGGACAGGCTCTCGCCGAAGCGGCCCAGACCGAAACCGTCATGGATGCACTGGCGCAGGATGCCGCCCAGCATCGCCTCGCGCTCCAGAATGATCATGTTGCGGATGCCCTGCTTGTGCAGCTCCACCGCTGCGGCAAGACCTGCAGGGCCGCCGCCGATAATCACAACGTCTTTCTGTTCCATCGCTCAGTTCTCCTCCTTCCGCATATTGCCGGTGAGTACCCATGACCCCTGACGGCTGTAACGCACATTCTCCGGCTCGGTGCCCAGCTCCTGCTCAATGAAGTGTTCGATCTTCATCTGGCAGAAGCCACCCTGACAGCCGCCCATCATGGCGCGGGTGCGGTACTTGATGCCGGTCATGGTGGAAACGCCCAGCGGGTTGTGGATGGCCTGCAGGATCTCGGCCTTGGTCACTTTCTCACAGCTGCAGATCATCTCGCCGTAATCGGGATCCTGCGCGATGAGCTCTGCCTGCTGTTCCGGCGTGCACTCGGCAAACTTGACGATGCCCTTGTGGTGCGGGTCAAAGTCTGGGTTTTCCTCAAACTTTTCGCGCTCCTGCATCAGACCGATGACGTAGCGGGCCAGCGGCACGCTGCCGGTCAGGCCCGGAGATTCAATGCCCACGAGGTTGACGGCATTGGGTGCCACGTCGTCCCGGATCTCCACCTTCCAGTCCTGAATGGCACCGTTTTCATCCACCCACTTGGGCTGGATGCCGGCGAAAGTGCGGATCTGATCCTTTTTGAAGATGTGGGGCCACAGCTTTGCGCCCTCCACGGCCAGACTGTCCATGTTGGCCTGCGGCACGCTGTAGTCGTCCAGCACATCGGTGTTCTCCGCGTCTGGGCCAACAGTCACGTTGCCGTCCACGGTGGGGGTGATGTGGATGCCCATGTAGGTGTTGCTGGGCACCGGGTACACCGGCATGGGCAGCAGCTTGCCCATGCGCTTGTGGAGAATGATGTAGTTGCTGCGGGAGCCAATGACACGGTAGCCGGTCAGGCCCAGCAGGTCGGAGATCTGCTTTGCGCCCAGACCAGCGGCGTTGACCACCCAGCGGGTGCAGAAATCGCCGTGAGCGGTGTGCAGGTAGTACAGCTCATTTTCCCGGGTGATAGTCTCTACCTTGTGGTCAAAGAAGAAGTCCACGCCGTTGGCGTGTGCGTTCTCGGCCAGTGCCACCGTGTACAGGAACGGGTCCATGATGCCGCTGTTTTTGGACCACATGGCAAACTTGCCCACCACGGCTGGCACCAGCTCGTGCAGCTTTGCTTCATCGATCATCTCAAGGCCGGTGCAGCCGTTGACAGCGCCCTGCTTCATGGTGCGCTCCAGCTGCTCCATGTCCTCGGGGGTGTTGCCCACCAGTACCTTGCCGCAACGCTTGAACGGGAAGTTCAGCTCTTCGGCCAGTTGGCCCATGATCTTGTTGCCTTCTACGCAGCACTTCGCTTTCAGGCTGCCAATGGGGTTGGCAAAGCCGCCGTGCACCACCGCAGAGTTGCGGCCGCTGGTCTCGTTGCAGACATCCAGATTTTTTTCCAGCACTGCAATGCTCAATTTGTAGCGCGAAAGTTCGCGTGCAATGGCGCTGCCCACGACACCCGCACCGATGATGACCACATCGTATTGTTTTTTCATGGTATCCACCTTTCTTCCTGATTTGGAGATCCGGCTTTTATGTTATATATTTCATTGACTAAAATATATAACATTTCACAATCTCTGTCAAGCCGCTTCCGGCAAAAAACTGCACAAAAATATGCCGCATCTTTTGGCATAGATACGGCATTTCTGAACGTGATACGGTTGTTTCAGGCTTTGAAATAGTGTGGGAATGCTTCCCGGATCGCAGAAAGGTTCTCCGTGTAGCGCTGCATATGCTGCCCGGCAATGCGGTGTGCTGCCGCCGCATCCTTCTGTTCAATGGCTTTCAGCAGGCTGACGTGATCTTCGTAGATCGTTTTTGCGGGCCTGCAGCGGAAGCTGAGGATGGTGGTGCGGTCAAAATGCGGAGCCAGATTTTCCACCAGATCGTACCAGTACGGGCAGCCGCACTGCACATAAAGCAGCCGGTGGAACCCCTTGTCCAGCTCAAAGATCTTTTCTTCCTGTGCACGCTCAATGTACATGCGCCAGAGCGCTACGTTCTCCCACAGCTGGTCGATATCCGCCGGGGTCAGCTTTTCGCACGCCATGCGGGCGATCTCTGCTTCCAGCACAGCGCGCAGATGGCGCACTTCTTCCACCAGCTCTGCATCGATGAGAGAAACATAGGTGCCGATCTTGGGCCGGATCTCAATGAGCCGCCGCTGCGCCAGCTCCAGCTCTGCTTCCCGGAAGGGGGTGCGGCTCACCCCCAGCTGTTCGCACAATTCCGGCTCGTTCAGTTTTTCACCCGGCTCCAGACGGGTGTTGATAATATTATCGATCAATACCCGCAGAACAAAACTTTTTGCAGATTCATGCTCTCTGCGCTCTGAAATCGTAATCATCGGAAGGCTCCTTTCCCTCACAGGGAAACACTGTTCTCAGACTGCTGGGTCAAGTATACCACACTGCACACCGGCGTAAAAGAGGACAATATATAAAAGGAAGAAAACTGTGTCAGAATTGTAAAAGATAAAATATTTTAACTATTATTCTTGACTTATCCAACGATTCGGCTATAATGGTCGTGTTCGCAAGAAACTTCAAAAAATTTAGATATTCAAAACAAATCAAAGGAGACTACTACCATGACGTTTGAAGAAATGAAGAAGATCGTTGTTGATACCCTGAACTGTGACGAGGACAAGGTGACCATGGAGGCCAGCCTGACCGAGGATCTGGAGGCCGACAGTCTGGATGCCGTGGAGCTGAACATGGCTCTGGAAGATGCCTGCGGCGTGTCCATCCCGGACGAAGAGCTGGCAAAGCTCAAGACCGTGGGCGATATCTACAACTACATCACCGCACATATCTGAGGCAAAAAGCAATGAACGATATCCGAGATCTTTTCCCCGGCCGAATGCGGGAGCGCACCTTCCAGCTGAAGGCCAAGCGGGATGCCGGTGCCGTCTGGCACGAGCAGCAGTTTGTGGAGTGCAAGCAGTGCGGCCGCCGCGCCGCACGCACCCTGTGGGCAAGAAGCCTTTACGTCTGCCCCAACTGCGGCTACCACATGCCCATTGGCGGGTACTACCGGCTCAGTCTGGTGCTGGACCACGGCAGCTTCCGGGAACTGGATGCAGACCTGCCTCCACAGGATGTGCTGCATTTTCCGGGCTACCGTGAAAAGCTTGCCGCCGCCCAGAACAAGACCGGCCTGCGCGAAGCCGCTGTAACGGCCACCGGCCGCATCGGCGGGGTGGCCTGCGTGGCTGCCGTGCTGGACAGCCGGTTTTTCATGGGCAGCATGAGCACCGCCGTGGGCGAAAAGATCACCCGCGCGGTGGAGTACGCCGCGGCCAAACGCCTGCCGCTGGTCATCTTCTCGGCCAGCGGCGGTGCCCGCATGCAGGAGGGCATTTTCAGCCTGATGCAGATGGCCAAGACCAGCGCCGCCATCCAGCGCTTTTCCGCCAGAGGCGGGCTGTACGTCAGCGTGCTCACCCACCCCACCACCGGCGGCGTGACCGCCAGCTTTGCAAGCCTGGGCGACATCATGCTGGCCGAGCCGGGGGCGCTGATCGGCTTTGCCGGGCCCCGCGTCATTGAGCAGACCATCGGCGAAAAGCTGCCCGCCGGGTTCCAGCGCAGCGAGTTCCAGTTGGAGCACGGCTTTGTGGATCAGGTGGTGCCCCGCGACCAGCTGCGCGACACCCTGATCCGGGTGCTGCAGCTTCATGTGGGAGGAAAACACGAATGATCAAGGAAATTCTGGAGCAGCTGGCTCCGCTGGATGCGCAGATCACCGCCCTGAAGGGCAGCGGCGACGACATGGACGCCATCACGGCCCACGCCGCCGAGCTGGCAGAGCTTGCCGTAGAGGAGGACGAGATCCTGCGTGCCTGCGGCCCGCTGACCGCCGAGGACCGGGTCTTTCTGGCCCGGCACCCGGACCGCCCCCACATTGACGAGACCATCTCCGCCCTGTTCACCGACTTCTTTGAGCAGCGGGGCGACCGCCAATGCAGGGAGGACCCCGCCATTCTGGGCGGTGTGGCCCGCTTCCACGGCATGCCGGTGACCGTCATCGGTCACCGCAAGGGCTCCTCGCTGGAGGAGAATCTGGCCTGCAACTTCGGCATGCCGGGGCCGGAGGGCTACCGCAAGGCCCTGCGCCTGATGAAGCAGGCCGAGAAGTTCGGTCGGCCCATTATCACTTTCATCGACACGCCGGGCGCTTACCCCGGCAAGGACGCCGAGGAGCGCGGCCAGGGCGAGGCCATCGCCCGCAACCTGATGGAGATGAGCGGCCTGACCGTGCCGGTCATCGCCGTCGTCACCGGCGAGGGTTCCTCCGGCGGTGCGCTGGCGCTGGGTGTGGCAAACCACATCCTCATGCTGGAAAACGCCGTCTATTCGGTGCTGAGCCCCGAGGGCTTTGCCAGCATCCTGTGGAAGGACGCCTCCCGCAGCGGCGAAGCCTGCGAGATGATGAAGCTGACCGCACAGGACCTGTACCAGGACGGCATCGTGGAGGAAGTGATCCCGGAGCCGGTGGGCGGTGCCCAGCGCGGGCACGCAGCTCTGTTCGAGCATCTGGACGCCGCCCTGCGGGCACACCTGAAAGAGCTGTGCCGCATGAACGGCCGGGCCCTTGCCGACCAGCGCTACAAGAAATACCGCCAGATCGGAGAAATGAGGAACGCATGAAGGGCTTCCAGCTGATAGCCACCGGCGGGGCGCTGCCCGGCCGGACGGTCACGAACGAAGAGCTCAGCCGCACCGTGGACACCAGTGACGCGTGGATTACCTCCCGCACCGGCATCCGCACCCGGCACTGGTGCACCGCGGACGAATCCGCCGCCACGCTGGCCATTGCCGCCGCAAAACAGGCGCTGCAGCGCAGCGGCCTTGCCCCGGCAGACATCGCCTGCTGCGTGTGCGCCACCCTGTCGGCCCCGGACGCCACTCCCAGTGTGGCCTGTCAGGTACAGGCGGCGCTGGGCCTGCCGGAGAACCGGCCCGCGTTGGACGTCAACGCGGCCTGTTCCGGCTTTCTGTACGGCACCGCCGTAGCGCGGGGCCTGCTGGCCACGCTGGGCGGGCAGTACGCCCTGGTCATCGGGTGCGAAGCCCTTTCCCGCCTGATGGACCCCGCCGACCGCTCCACCTGCGTCCTGTTTGGCGACGGCGCGGGCGCGGCCATCTTCCGGCTGGCCGACACCCCCTTTGCCCTCACGCTGGGGGCCCGGGGCAGCGACGTCCTGCACGCCGGTGGGCCGGACCGGAACGGTTCCGCCCCCATCACCATGGACGGCAAAGCAGTGTTCCGCTTTGCGGTGGATGCCCTGCCCCGCTGCCTGCACACGGTGCTGGACGAGACCGGCAAGACGCTGGACGAGGTAGACTGGGTGGTCTGTCATCAGGCCAACAGCCGCATCATCGACCACTGTGTGCGGGCTCTGCACGCCGACCCGGCCAAATTCTACAAGAACATGGACCGCCACGGCAACACCAGCGCCGCCAGCATCCCGGTAGCCCTGAACGAGCTGGCCGAGACCGGGCAGCTGCAGCCGGGGCAGACGATCGCCTGCATCGGCTTTGGCGGCGGCCTGACCTGGGGCGGCATGATCGTGGAGTATAAGAAATAAAGGCTTCCCCCGAGGGGGAAGCCTTTCGCAGGAAAACTTTATGAAACTTTTAAATGAAATTTTAGGGACCAGATATCCCATCATCCAGGGCGGCATGGCCAACATCGCCACCGGCGAGTTTGCCGCCGCCTGCTCCAACGCGGGAGCGCTGGGCATCATCGGCGCGGGCGGCATGAACGCCGACACCCTGCGCGAGAACATCCGCCGCTGTAAGCAATTGACGGACAAGCCCTTCGGCGTGAACATCATGCTGATGCACCCGCAGGCCGACGAGTTTGCCAAGATCGTGGTGGAAGAAGGCGTGCAGGTGGTCACCACCGGTGCCGGCAACCCCGGCAAGTATGTTCCCATGTGGAAAGCCGCCGGCATCAAGGTCATTCCCGTGGTGGCGGCCGCCGTGCTGGCAAAGCATCTGGAGCCGCTGGGCATCGACGCCGTCATTGCCGAGGGCACCGAGAGCGGCGGCCATGTGGGCGAAATGACCACCATGGCGCTGGTGCCGCAGGTGGTGGATGCGGTGAGCGTGCCCGTCATTGCGGCGGGCGGCATCGCCGACGGCCGCCAGCTGGCTGCTGCGCTGGCCCTGGGCGCCTGCGGCGTACAGGTGGGCACCTGCCTGCTGGCAAGCGAGGAGTGCCCCATCCATGAGAACTATAAAGCCGCCCTGCTCAAGGCCAAGGACAGTGACACCATCGTCACCGGCCGCAGCGTCGGCGCACCGGTGCGTGTGCTGAAAAACCGCATGAGCCGCGAGTACGTCCGGCAGGAAAAGGCCGGGGCCGACAAGATGGAACTGGAAAAATACACCCTCGGCAGCCTGCGCCGGGCCGTGTTTGAGGGCGACACCACCACCGGCAGCCTGATGGCCGGTCAGGTGGCCGGGATGCTCCACGAGGTGCGCCCCGTGGCCGACATCCTGAACGACCTGTGGGAAGGCGGGAGGCAGCGCATCGCCGCGCTGAACGAGCTATGCTGACCCTTGCCGGAAAGGCCCTGCCCGTGCCCATCCTGCAGGGCGGCATGGGCGTGGGCGTGTCCCTCGGCGGGCTGGCCGGGGCCGTGGCGGCCTGCGGCGGCATGGGGTGCATCTCCACCGCCGATGCAGGCTACCGGGAGCCGGATTTTGCCCGGGACCCTGCAAGCGCCAACCACCGCGCCCTGACCGCTGAGATCCAGAAAGCCAAAGCCCTTGCCAAGGGCGCGGGACTGGTGGCCATCAATGCGATGGTGGCCACCCAGGACTATGCCGCTGCCATCCGCACCGCGGTAGAAGCGGGCGTGGACGCGGTGGTGTCCGGCGCGGGCCTGCCGCTGGAGCTGCCCGGCCTTGTGGGCACGCAGGAGGTGGCCATTGCGCCCATCGTGTCCAGCGCACGGGCCGCTAAGCTCATCCTGCGCCGCTGGGCCAAGGAGTTTGCCCGCACCGCCGACTTTGTGGTCATCGAGGGCTGCAAGGCAGGCGGGCATCTGGGCTTTGCCGAGGCCGACCTGCTGGCAGACCACTGCCAGTCTCTGGACGAAATTCTGCCGGAAGTGCTGGCCGAGGTACAGCCCTATGAGGCGCAGTTCGGCCATGCCATCCCGGTATTCGTGGCGGGCGGCATCTACACCGGGGCCGACATGGCCCACTATACAAAGCTGGGGGCCGCCGGGGTGCAGCTGGCCACCCGGTTCATCCCCACCTACGAGTGCGATGCCAGCCAGACCTACAAGGACGTGCTCCTGGCCGCAAAGCCGGAGGATGTGCGCATCATCCACAGCCCGGTGGGCATGCCGGGCCGGGCGCTGAACACCCCGCTGGTGCAGGCGCTGGCCAAGGGCAAACGCTTTGCGCCCCGGCACTGCGCCCGCTGTTTAAAGACCTGCGACCCCGCAAAGGTGCCCTACTGCATCACCCACGCTCTCATCGAAGCGGTGAAGGGCAATGTGGAAGAGGGGCTGTTCTTCTGCGGGGCCAACGTGGGCCGACTGGACCGGATGTACACCGTCCGGGAACTGATGGACGAATTGACCGCCGAATGGAGGCACAACTTATGAAACTTGCTGTTCTGTATGCCGGTCAGGGTGCCCAGCACCCCGGCATGGGCAAAGAATTTTACGAAAGCTCCCCCGCCTTCCGGGCCGCCTTCGACAGCGCGGCGCTGGATTTTGACCTGCACCGCGTCTGCTTTGAGGACCCGGACGGCGTTCTGAACCAGACCGAATACACCCAGCCCTGCATGGTGGCCTTTGCCTGCGGCGTCACCGCCGTGCTGGCCCAGCGGGGCGTGCAGCCGGATGTCGTGGCCGGGCTTTCGCTGGGCGAATACTCCGCGCTGGAAGCTGCCGGGGTGTTCACCGCCAAGCAGGCCATTGAGCTGGCCGCCTACCGAGGCAAAGCCATGGCCGATGCAGCCAAGGGCATCGACTGCGGCATGACCGCCGTGCTGGGCCTGGACCGCACTGCGCTTTCCGCCTGCTGCGAAGAGGCTGCGGCGCTGGGCTGTGTGCAGATCTGCAACTACAACTGCCCCGGCCAGCTGGTCATCGGCGGCGAGAAAGCCGCTGTGGATAAGGCCGCCGAACTGGCCAAAGCCGCCGGTGCCCGCCGCTGCCTTCCGCTGAAGGTGAGCGGCCCCTTCCACACCCGGCTGATGGCCCCCGCCGGAGATGCCCTCGCCGAACGGTTCAAGACCGAGCGGTTCCGTGAGATGCAGATCCCGGTGCTGTTCAACTGTCTGGGCCGCGAAAAGGCCGACGCGGACACCATCCCGGACCTGCTGGTGAAGCAGGTGCAGAGCAGCGTGTATATGGAGGACACCCTCCGCCGCTTGGGCGAACTGGGTGTGGACCACATTCTGGAAGTCGGCCCCGGCAGTGCCCTGTCCGGCTTTGTGAAAAAGACCCTGCCCGGCGTGCCGTGCGCTTCGGTGGAGACACCGGAGCAGCTGGACGCCGCGCTGGCCGCATGGAGGGACGAAGCATGAGTGAAGAGACTGTGACCCGCGCGGCGGTGGTCACCGGCGGCAGCCGGGGGATCGGCCGGGCGGTGTGTGTGGCACTGGCAAAGCAGGGCTGCAACGTGGTGGTCAACTACTGCCACGGCGCAGAGCCTGCGGAGCAGACCGCAGCGCTCTGCCGCGCCGAGGGCGTGGACGCCGTGGCCGTACAGGCCGATGTTTCCACCGCTGAGGGCTGCAAAACGCTGTTTGACGCGGCGGTCAACGCCTTTGGCCGGGTGGATGTGCTGGTGAACAACGCAGGCATCACCCGTGACGGCCTGCTCCTGCGCATGTCTGAGGCCGACTTTGACGCCGTGCTGAACGCAAACCTCAAGGGCGCATTCCTCTGCTGCAAGGAGGCCGCCCGCCGCATGGTGCGCCAGCGGCATGGCCGCATCATCAACCTGTCCAGCGTGGTGGCCCTGCGGGGCAACGCCGGTCAGGCCAACTACGCCGCCAGCAAGGCGGGGCTCATCGGCCTGACCAAGAGCCTGGCCAAGGAGCTGGCAGGCCGGAACATCACGGTGAATGCCGTGGCCCCCGGCCTGATCGAGACCGATATGACCGCCGCCCTGCCGGAAGCCGTCCGCACCGGAATGCTGCACAGCATCCCGGCGGGCCGGGCCGGAAAGCCGGAGGACGTGGCAAACGCCGCGGCATTTTTTGCCGCAGAACAAAGCAGCTATCTCACCGGGCAGGTGCTCTGTGTGGACGGCGGCATGGCAATGTAAAGGAGAACGTTTTCATGGAAAAACGCAGAGTGGTCGTTACCGGTCTGGGCACTGTGAACCCGCTGGGCAACACCGTGGCCGAGAGCTGGGCCGCCGCAAAGGCCGGACAGTGCGGCATTGCCCCCATCACCCAGTTCGATACCGCTGGGTTCAAGTGCAAACTGGCGGCTGAGGTGAAGGGCTTTGACCCGGAAGCGATCGTGGACAAAAAAGAGTTGCGCAAGATGGCCCGCTTTACCCTGCTGGCACTGGCTGCCGCAAACGAAGCCATCCAGGACAGCGGCCTTGATCCCGAAGCCAACGCCAAAACCACCGGCGTCATCCTGTCCAGCGGCATCGGCGGCCTGCCCACCATCGAAGAGCAGCACACCCGCGGCGAGGAAAAAGGCATGGAGAAGGTCAGCCCCTACTTCGTGCCCATGTCCATTGCCAACATGGCGGCGGCCCAGGTGGCCATCCGCTTCGGCCTGAAGGGCATGTGCACCTGCCCGGTCACGGCCTGCGCCGGCGGCACCAACGCCGTGGGCGATGCCTTCCACCGCATCCGCGACGGCTACGAGGACGCCATGGTCTGCGGCGGTGCCGAGAGCTGCATCAGCCCGCTGGGCATCGGCGGCTTT
>OGDP01001072.1_pt1 | contig 19923 bp, 18 predicted proteins | sample 1570441 | NCBI WGS metagenome assembly OGDP01 (sample SAMEA2581961, study PRJEB24529) | metagenome | biome: Human gut stool | place: China | collected 2011
TGGATCAAAATGAACGTGAAAGCTTTGAAGACGTGCTCCCCGTCTCTAACGGCGTTGATACTCGCTTTAATACGGTCAACACTGAAAAGCGCATATTCCAAACGCTTTTAATGCTTGAAAACAAGTTAAAAGAAGCTCATCGTCTATACATGGAACTTGGCGATCGAGCCAATATTGATGACATTGCCAAATGGGCTCATGGTTTAATTGATCTTTTCTTTACCAATAGCTCTTCAACGGACAAGATTGCACTTCAAAGTAGTCTGCGAGTCATCAATCCCACTAGCGCTATGGTTAGTGAGTCCGAAGAGTCAACTGAAGACGACCAAGAACCGGCAATGGACCTCATCATCTCGCCAGCCGTTTACTGGAGAGCTCTTGAGGACACCTTGGGAGAGGAACCCACGCGCCAAGCGATTTCAGGTGCTGTGACGTTTGCTCCGCTTAAACTCTTTCGTCAAATCCCCTTCCGCGTGATTTTAGCCATTGGCTTAAACGAAAACAGTTCATTCCCCGGGACTCAACATTTTGAAGAGTACGATTTAATGGGCGTTTCGGAATTAAAGCGTCAAGATGACCGCGATAGTCGTAGCGACAATCGCAATGTATTCTTGAATTTAGCTCTTTCGGCTCGTGACCGCTTCTATTGCTCTTGGTGCATTGGTACGGATCAGAAAAATCCGGCCAACCCGTCACCGGTGGTCACAGAGTTTATGGACTTTTTAGCTTCGAACGTCCAAAGCAATGCCGATACACCAACGAAATTAAAGGCCCTTACCACACAACTGCCCTTAAGTCCGGCATCAAGCCGTAACTTTACAAATGATGAAACGCGTTATTGGCAAAGTGTTGATGGAGGTTTGCTCCAATCTTTGGAGAGCGCTTTAAAGACCAACTTCCAAAGCCCTGAAGAACCGATTGTTACTGGTACTGTGAGTGTTGAACGCTTTAAGGGGCAGTTGAATATCGAAGAGTTGATTGCTTTTTACAAATCCGCTCCGAAGTGGCTTGAAAAACAATTGATGATCAAAGACTACGATGATACGGCGACTGAAGAAGTGCCTCTCATTGCGCCTCGTGATGCCTTAAGCATGACCATATTGTCTAATCAATGGCTTCAAGCCTTTGAAGAAGGACAAACGATTGATGATTTAACTGTCGAACTCGAACGCAATCCTTTAGTGGGTGCCGTCAATACCCGATCCATTGTCTATCGCGATGAACTTCAAAAACGCTATGACGCATGGTGTGCTCAAAAAGAATTGCTTTCAGATGCTCAGTCTCACATGTTTGAACACCTTGCAATCGATGTTCATGGCAAGTATTTCAATGAGCTTGTTGCCAACAACGTCACGCTTTGGTCATTTGATGATGACAAAGACTCGCTCTACTACTCTGATATTTGTCTTTCAGATTCGGGACTTCGTCGTGCGGTATTTCGTGTAATGCTTCTAAGGTTATTGGTGAATAAACCCATTGGCCTTAAAGTGTACAACCTGAAAAACGAAAATTGGATCAAATCTGACGCTCCTGATATTGACATCTCAACGAAGGCTTTTAGCCTTTGGTTTGATGCAATGGAAGCTGCTATCCGACAAATTACTTATATTGATAAAAAGCCCGCATCTAATCCTAAGTATGACACCGAACCGACTTCCATTATTTGGCGAGGCGCTGACTTGGATGCAGCTCAAAGACGAGCCAAAGAAGCTTACGACGAATTTGATGCGTTAATTAAAGATTGGATTAAATCAAAATGACAGAAAAATTTAACTTAGTTGAAACGAAGATTCAAGACACTTTTCTCATTGAAGCAAGTGCTGGTACGGGTAAAACATACTCTCTGACCCGTATTGTTTTGAGATTATTGATGGAAACAAAGATCACCATCGATCAAGTGTTAATGGTGACCTATACGAATTCTGCCGCAGCCGAACTCAGAGCACGTTTACGTGACCTGTTACTTGAACTCAGAAGGGGCATTCAAAGTGCTGATGGTGATTTTGATAATGTTCACTTTAAAAATGATGAAGTACTCAATGAACTTTTCCACCGTTGGGATAAAACGGACATTGAAAAAAAAGTTCAAGCGGCTCTTGATGGCCTTGACGACTGTTGCATCAGTACGATTCACTCATTCTGTCAAAAGATGCTCCGTGAATACAGTTTTTCCGGAAGCAGAAGCGGCAGTTATGAGTTAGCCGATAATGTGGATGACATTTTGAATCGTGCTATTGATGACTTTGTCCGATCTGAATTACAAAACGCCTCGGAATCGTTAAAAAAAGAAATTCTTGCAGAAGATCCCATTGAAGTTTTAGGAGAAATTCTTGAAGCTTATTTTGACGCACCTCAAAATCCTCATTTGGAATTCTATGCACGATGGAAAAAAGCCGCTATTGAAACAGAAATTAAAAACCAGGAAGGGAAAAAGCGAAAGAAAAAAATCTCCACCGCTGAGGATCTTGGTTTAGATTCTGAAGAAATGGAGGCCTTCCTTGAAACGGTTCCGGCTCAAGTTGAGCAATTGAAAATTGCTCAAGGTGTTTGCACCTATTCTGATTTGATCAGTGGTGTTGAAAAGGAACTCGATGATACAGATTTTAAAAAGAACATCCGAAATAAGTTTCAAGCGGTATTAATTGATGAATTTCAGGATACTGACCCGATTCAGTACCAAATTTTCTCCACCTTATTTCTAGATGATCCAGAAGAAGGTGACAATCACAGTATCAAAGCTGATAAGAATCGTAGCTTAATTTTTGTTGGCGACCCCAAGCAATCAATTTACCGATTCCGAGGCGCGGATATTGCCACGTACAACAAAGCGCGAAGTCAGGTCAACAATGTCTATAGTCTGGCTGCTAACTATCGTTCTAGCCCCGCTCTTTTGGAGTCCATCAACGAGTATTTCGCCAATGATGAAGAAGGCAACAACTCGGCGTTTTGTACGCAAGCCATCCAATATTCAAGCGTTGAGGCCAAGGCAAAGAAGGCGCCACTTTATCGCGAGGTTGATGGGAAAAAACAACTCATCCCAGTCTTTGAATTATGGTACCGCGAAAACACCGACGAAAGTTTATATAGCGACGAACAAAGAGAGCAAGAAGCTCAGTTGGTCGCAAACGACATCGTCAACTTGCTCAATTCCGGCGTGATGCGCGAAGACAATCAGCCGTTGTCGGCCAAGGATATCGTTATTCTGGTTCGTAAACACAAAGATGCTGATTACGTCATTCATGAACTAGCAAAAAACAACATCCGTTGTCTTGCATTTGCTCGAGAGGATGTTTTTGACACTGACGAAGCCGAAGATATTCTTAAATTACTCTCAGCAATGGAAGTTCCGCAAGATAGTAAGCGCCTTAAGCTTGCTCGGTTGACACGCATCATGGGCGAAAAAGTCAACGATGTTTCTCCGGAAGCCTTTGAAGGAAATCAAGATGAAGACCTTTCAATCGTTGAAAGAAAGGCCTTATTGGCTCGCGAAACAATTGATCAGGCAACAAAACTCTTTGAACAAAAAGGCGTGGCCAGTGCGTTTGCCTACATATTTGAAAAGTGCAATACGAGATCAAATCTTCTACCGATTGCCGGTGGAGAAAAATCGTTGAATAACTATCAACACATTATTGAACTCTTGCAAGAGCAATCACGACATTTAACAACTCTTTCGGGGCTTACGCGTTGGTTCATTAAAGCCAGAGAAACAAATGGCGGAGAACGTCGGGAAACTCGTATTGAAAACGACGAGGATCTTGTCACCATCATGACAATTCATAAAAGTAAAGGATTGGAATATCCCGTTGTGTATTTAGTCGGTGCTTGGAGTAATAAAAAGAATAACCCCTACCCGCCTAAACATATTTGTTTTGATGTCTCTGAAAAAGGTCAAAACCGCTTAACAATTTCATACTCACAACAGCCTGTTACAGACATCAATAAAGGTGATAACCAAGGCATCGCGTTCAATGATGAAATTGAAACGATTCGATTGGCCTACGTTGCTATGACCCGAGCCTCTCAACGCTTGGTTTTGCCCCTTATGTTGACGCAAAAGGCCAACGCAAATCAATTTAAGGGACCTTATTACAGCGCTCTTACTAAAGAAATGGTGCCGTCAAAGGACTCCATTCAAAAGGCTCGCGAAAAGCTCTTTGATGGAATCAAAGTCAGAATTGAAAAATTGAATAACAATACGCAGGCTGTTAGCACCGAAGATTTAGTCGTTGCTTATGACATCCCCAAGGATGCTGAACGATTAGATCATCACACGTCTGAAACCAAGACAAAGTCAGTCGAGAAAGAGCTGACTATTGCTCCGTCTCACAATATCTATTCTGATTGGCAGCAATCGAGTTACAGTGCCATTGTTCGAGGTGCTAATGAACAATTTGATTTGACGAATCAAGCTGAAAAGGAAGACCAAGGTGAAGATGACGAAGAACCTAAAAAGATCGTCAGCACCGAAGGATTGACAGACTACGATAGAGCAATTTTCAACTTTAGTCGAGGTGCCGAAAGCGGTACATTCTTACACGCCATTTTTGAACGCATTGACTTTAAATTGGTGCGTCGAGCTCTGGAAAATGACACCGAAGCCGATGAAAAACTCTTGAGTCGCGCCGATGTGATTGCGCTGCCTTATAAACATAACTTCGAAAATTTAAATCCCAACATGTTATGTGATTTGATGAAGAACGTGCTTTGTTGTTCTATCTTCAAAAATCCTGATGGTAGTAATTTCCAACTCTGTAATATTGAGAATAGTCAACGAGAAATGACTTTTACAATGGCGATTAATGCGTCCATGAAAGGACGCAAAGCCGTCACCGTCGAATCGCTCTCTTTGCTCTTAAAAGATTTCGAAAAGAAGTATCACTTACCCAATCTAAAACCTAAAATCCTCAAAGGTTTCTTAACAGGGGCAATTGATATGGTTTTTGAACATAACGGGCAATACTTTGTATTGGACTGGAAAAGCAATCATTTAGGCTACCATGTCGCTGACTATCAAATGCCTGCAATGGAAAAAGCCATGGCTGAACACCACTATTACTTGCAGTACCTTATCTACTGTGTGGCACTGAAGCGTTTCTTGAAGTCTCGTGGAATTGAGCTCACCAGTGATAATTTTGGAGGTGTAATTTATGCCTTCATCCGAGGCATGCGAATTAACAATGATGAACCCTACGGCATTTACTTTGAAAAGCCTTCGTTAGCGCTCATTGAGTGTTTAGATGACTTTTTTACAAACGGTTTCGATGAGCAAACGATTGGGAAATTTGGCGAACTCGCACGAGAAGGACTCTAAATCATGAACACAGAAATGAAAGTTAAACAATTCACTGAAGAACAATTGGCTTACCTGCAACTCGGCCATCATCTTTTAAAAACGATCGAGCGAAATCATCCTGATCGTTTCATCAGCGACGTGAAGGCTCGGGCCATCGCGACTCTGGATAAGCTTTTATTGTCTTTTTGCAAAGCCGATTCTGATGGTAGTGTGTGCGTAAATGTTGCCTCTATTGACGTTTCTGATGAAGAGTTAACTCTTTTAGAAAATATCGGACTTCTTGTTAAAGCACCTCTAAAACTTAAAGAAGAACCCTCAAAACGCATTCCTTTCATCTGGGACTGTCACAGTGAAACTCAGCGTCTTTATCTTCAACGTCGCTTCATTGAAGAACGTGAAGTGGCCCTTGCTATCATGGACTTTAAAGCGCACGCATCAGAAGCGATTTCGCCCAAGCAAGAACAATTGATTGAAGACTTTAAATCAACGGTGTACGACAACGGTAAAACCGCTGATCCCAAAAGTTTGATTGAACAGGAAACGGCCATCAGAGGTGCGTTATCTCACACCTTTTTCATCATCACCGGTGGCCCTGGTACGGGTAAAACTACAGTTGTGGCCAAACTCATTGAATGCGAGTTGGTAGCCAATCCTGATTTGGTGATTGGATTAGCCGCACCGACCGGTAAAGCAGCAAGTCGAGTGCTGCAATCCATTAACGGGTCTTGCAAAGGCGAATCGGGAGCCATATTTGTTCAGCTTAAAGAACAGCTTGCTCAAAATAAAATTACCTCTCAGACCATCCATCGTTGGCTTTCTTCTGAAACACTCGCAGGCGGCCGCCCCAGTGAAGATAATCCGTTGGATGTTGACATTTTGATCGTTGACGAAGCATCCATGATTGATTTGACGTTAGCCAAACAATTGTTGCGTTGCATCAATCGCAAGAAAACAAAATTAATTTTATTGGGTGATAAATTCCAATTAGCTGCAGTAGGACCCGGTTCAGTATTAGCGGATTTAACCGATCCTGAAGTGATGGCGGATCACGTAGCCGAACTCACCATCAGTCATCGTTTTACAGCAACTTCGCGAATTGGTCGATTAGCTAATTACATTAATAATCAAGTCTTTGAAGAAAGTAGTTTCCGCGATCTTTTTAATCATAATCTTGATAACGATGAGATTTTTTGGCCTCCGTATTCTTCCAACGTCTCCTTGCAGAAAAGCGCTCAAGACTGGATAGAAAAACAATTAAAACATTATGTTGAAAAACTAACAGATTATCTTGAAGAGGCTTTAATTTATCCACCGTTGATTCGTAATAACAAATCAAAAGCTAAAGCCCTTCAACTGGTTTGGGAAGCAGCTGATAAATTCCGCATTTTGTCTGCTCAGCGTCATGGCTTCAATAGCGTCGAAGCAGTTAATCGTTTTGCAGACGAATTTGTACGTGAAAAAGTGAATGAATGGGCTAAAAAAGCACAAGAGAAAGGATGGCTACAATCGGCTCATCTTCAATTCCCCTTTACGGAACTCTTTTACCCGGGGCGTATCATCATTAACCGTAAGAACTACGCCCCCTTGGACATCTTCAATGGTGACGTCGGCATTGTGTTACCGATGAGTGACGATTGGTCACGCTACGAAGTCTTTTTTGGCGATCGAGAAGAATTCCGCCCCGCCGGTCTTTTACCCGAACACGATACGGCTTATGCATTGACGATTCACCAATCTCAAGGCTCGCAATATGACCACGTGGCCGTGTTGCTATCCAATGACCCGGACTCCTCGCTTTCGACTCGAGAGCTCCTCTATACCGGTGTCACTCGGGCAAAAAAGGAAGTGCAGCTTTATGCCAATCCCCAATCGGTTGCTAAAGCCTGTTCAACCAAAACGCAACGTGCGAGCGGTTTAACGCAACGCTTAAAAGAGGGTTAATCACTACCAAAACAAAAAGACTGAGTTCCATTTGAAGCTCAGTCTTTTGTTTTGGATGAAAGAATTTTTCTTAGAACGCGAAGCGCATCACCAACATAATGCCGATCATAATGAAAGCGATAGCGACCTTCGCAGCAATCCCTGCAATCATGCCGACCCACGTAGCCCAAGAAACCTTGCCGGCTAAACGCATATCACGATGACCGATCATTTCTCCCACGAAGGCACCAATCACAGGAAATAAGAAAATTCCGATGAGACCAAAAGGGATCCCCACGATCGTTCCTAAAAAGGCGCCTGTAAGGCCCATTTTCGTGGCGCCGGCCTTCTGGGCACCCATGGTCTGACTCACCCAATCAATAGCAATGGAAATCGCCGTTAAAACGCCAAGAGCGATTAACGTACCGACTCCAAAGTATTGGTACCCTTCCATATGCGCAATTAACCAAGCGCCACCGAAGATCATGGGGATACCGGGCAAGGCCGGTACAACCGTGCCACCTAAGCCAACCAAAATCAAAACAAAGGCCAGTGCATAGGCACCGTATGTAATCAATGCATCAAGCATATCCAGTATTCCTTGTGGCGGTCTTAAAGTGCGTGTATTCTCCGAAGAAGACTAAATCCACCGTCCCCGTCGGGCCGTTACGTTGCTTACGAATAATGGCTTCCGCGTTACGCTCTTCGTCCGTGCCCTTTAAGTCTTGGGTTTAAACGACTTCACGGGAAAGGAAAATAATCACGTCAGCATCTTGTTCGATAGAACCGGATTCACGCAAGTCGCTCATCATCGGGCGCTTATCAGGACGTTGTTCCAAACTACGATTTAACTGAGAAAGACCGATGATCGGACAATTTAATTCTTTAGCCAACAGCTTCAAACCACGAGAAATATCAGAAATTTCTTGAGCGCGGTTTTCACCTCGGCCCGTACCGCTCATCAATTGTATGTAGTCGATCACAATCAAACCTAATTGCTTGACTTCACGCGTCAAGCGTCGGGCACGAGAACGAACGTCAGAGATCGTCAAACCGGAAGAGTCATCGATAAAGACATTATGAGAGTTGGCAATATCGGTCACTGCCACGCTCATCTTTTGGAATTCATCACCTTCCAAACGGCCACTACGCAAGTGCTCCAACTTAATGCGCTGATAAGAACTGATCAAACGCATGGCCAATTGTTCTGCCGGCATTTCCATTGAGAAGACGGCAACCGGAAGACCGGCTCGCATCGCCACATGCTCAGCAATATTCATGGCAAACGTCGTTTTACCCATGGCTGGACGACCGGCCACAATGATTAATTCCCCGGGATGCAACCCCTTGGTTAAGTTATCCAAGTCATTAAAGCCCGTAGGAACGCCGGTAACCGCGGTATGGCTCTTACTCTTATAGAGTTTTTGAACTTGTTCGCTCACGTTCATCAAGGCGCCTTTGGCGGGCTTTAAACCTTGACCGGCCACTTGAGCGTCTTCGCTGATACTGAAAATTCGGCTTTCGGCCTTATCCAAAATGTCTTTGGTCTCTAACCCCTTCGTATCCAAAGCAGAATCAACAATTTCGGAACCGGCATTAACCAAAGCGCGCAAAACACTGCGGTCACGCACAATTTCTGCGTAGCGACGAGCATTGGAGGAGTTTGGCGTATTCATTGCCAAGGAGTTCAAAAAGCTTTTCGTGCCCTCTTGTCCGAGACCGACAGAACTCATCGAATCATGAACCGTCAAAACGTCTGCCGGACGGCCATTAGCGATCAATTGAGAAATGTGTTCATAGATACGACGGTGGTCGCCACGATAGAAGTCTTCTGCCTTCACGACGTCGTTGACCAAGTCAAAGACTCGGTTGTCGATTAAAAGGCTCCCCAATAAGCCTTGCTCGGCTTCGGTCGAGTGCGGTGGCAATCTCACTAAATCCGATTTTTGTTCTTCAGCCATCTTGATGCTCTAAGTTTGTTTGTGGAAAGTAAAAATTTTAGCAGAGACCCGCTCGAGTTCTGCGTCAAGATATGTCACAAAAAATGAAAAATCGGTCTAAACCTTAACGATTTAGACCGATTGAACTGTTTGAATTAAAAATTCAGCAGTTTTTAATTAGGCTTCAGCCACAACCTTAACCGTGATGTCGGCGGTGATGTCCGTCAACAAACCGATCGTGAGCGTGTATTCGCCAACAGCCTTGATGGCGCCCGTCGGGGTGCGAACTTGAGACTTCTTAACTTCGAAGCCTTGAGCTTGGAGAGCTTCAGCAACGTCAGCGTTGGTCACAGAACCGAAGAGACGGCCGTCGACACCAGCCTTGCTGGTGATTTCGATAGCGATGCCGTTCATCTTGGCAGCAACAGCTTCAGCAGCAGCCACACGTTCAGCTTGAGCCTTTTCCAATTCGGCGCGGCGAGCTTCGAATTCAGCGATAGCAGCTTGCGTAGCACGCTTAGCACGCTTGGTCGGGATCAAGAAGTTACGAGCGTAACCGTCCTTAACCTTGACGATGTCGCCCAAGTCACCGAGGTGAGTGATCTTTTCAAGAAGAATAACTTGCATTTGAATGACTCCCTCGATTATTGGTTATCCGTGTACGGCAACAAGGCCAAGAAGCGAGCGCGCTTGATGGCGGTATCAAGTTGACGTTGATAGTGAGCCTTCGTGCCCGTCAAACGAGCCGGCATAATCTTACCGTTTTCTTGGATGAAGTCGCGGAGCGTGTCAACATCCTTGTAGTCGATCATTTCGACGTTCTCAGCCGTGAAACGGCAGAACTTCTTGCGCTTGAAGAGCGCGTTTTGTTGGTTGCCACGGCGGGGCTTACCCTTGCCTTTTGCACCAAAAGCCATTTTTAAACTCCTTGTGAGTATTGCGTAATATGTACGATCAATTGTCTGCTTCGAATGCTCTTGGGAGCGATAAAACCACTCATCTCAAAAACCGAACCTAAGGGTTCTTTTTCAAGAGACAGTGCGATGTCTCCGCAAGCTTTTGCCGAAAAGTCAAACTCTAATTTTCGTTCACTTCCAGCTTCGTTCACCACACTCATGTGATGAAAAACAACCTCTAAAACCGGCAATCCCGCGGGCGTATAACGCATCTGGGATTTTTGTGTCAATTCACCGTTTAAATGAATCGTATTCACAATGTTTTAAAAGCTTTCAGACAATATGAATTGGTTAATCAATTAAGCAGCAGCGGCTTCAGCTTGTTGAGCTTGAGCGGCTTCGCTAGCGGCCTTCTTTTGCTCTTCCTTTTCGACGATTCGCATCATCGGGGAAGCAGCGGTTTCAGCCTTCTTCATCTTGATCGTCAAGTGACGCAACACGGCATCATTGAAGCGGAAACCGTTTTCGATCTCAGCGAGCGTTTCATGCGTGCATTCAACGTTCATGAGAACATAGTGAGCCTTAACCAACTTTTCGATCGGATAAGCCAAAGGACGACGGCCCCAGTCTTCCACACGATGCATCGTACCGCCTTGTTCGGCGACGAGCGTCTTGTAGCGTTCGATCATGGCGGGCACTTGCTCGCTTTGATCCGGGTGCACAATAAAGCAAATTTCATAGTGACGCATTGGAATTGTCTCCTTACGGAAAAAGCCACCTAGAGCGTCTATTTCTAGTGCGGCAAGGACAGAAAAAACGCTATTGTACTGATTAACCCTATGGATTGCAAGCATTTTTTCAGCATTTTCGCTAACAAATCACACCTCAATTTCAAACCCACAAAATAGGCTCTCCAAAAGTTATTCATTCATAGCATTTGACAAATGTTCGATATCGAACTATGATGTTCGTCATGAAAAATCGTTCACTTGTTCACTATTCAGGTCGCTTGGCTGAAATGGCCAATGCCTTCATCGCCCAAGAGCTCAAAAGCCACGGTGTTGAAGACATTGCGCCGTGCCACGGTGATATCCTGATTCAGCTCTATAAAAATGACGGGGCTTTGGTTACAGAGCTCGCGCGTCGGGCACGCCGCACCAAGTCCACGATGAGTGTGATGGTGGATAAGTTAGAAAAGTTAGGTTATGTTCGCAAAATGCGCAACCCCGAAGACAACCGAGCCATCGGTGTTTACCTCACCGACAAAGGTTTGAAGCGATTTCAGAACGCTTAAACGCTAAGGTTTTCTCACCTCTTTCTGAAGAAGAGGCAGACCAACTTGAGACGTTGATGCAAAAAGTTTTAAATACCTTTTAAAAAATCAGGCAACTTCGGTTGCCCTTTAAAAACTTATTTAGTTCGATATCGAACTATTGGAGATAAAAATGCAAAATTTTAAGAAAGTCACTATCACGATGGAAAACCGCGACGAACTTCATAACGTGTTGAATTTGACGGGTTGCGAAGTCTCGGTCAACAAACTCCCCGCTATGGTGGCCGTTCCTTTTGTTCACGCTCATACGAATAACGAAGAGCTCTACATTGTTCTTGAAGGCAAAGGCGAGCTTTACATTGATGGTGAAGTCGTTGAAATTGCTAAGGGCGATGCTTTCCGCATTGATCCTGAAGGTCATCGTGCTATTCGTGCCTTAGAAACAGGCCTTCAATTTATCTGCATTCAAACGCGAAAGAACAGTCTTCAAGGCTTCACTGCAGAAGACGCGAAGATGTGCGAAGACAAAGCTCCTTGGCATTAATTTTCAAATTCTGACAAAAACGGCTATCGGATTTACCCAGTAGCCGCTTTTGCTTGAAACGTTAAATTAAATGACCGTTATACCTTTTTGGGTGAGCTCTTCTAATGTTTTCTTGTGACCATCAAAGTCTACATAGGCCAACGCTTCAGATACGAGCGTCACAGCAAAGCCTCGCTTATGTAAATCCAAACAGGTTTCTTTCACACAATATTCGGTCGCAATCCCCACAACCGTGACATCCATCACGCCCATTCCGGAAAGCGCTTTAGCTAAGCTCTCCCCTTTATCATTGACGCCCTCAAAGCCCGAATACTGTTCTTTATCAACTTCGCAACCTTTATAAAAAGAGCGCTCCGGTTTAACAAAGGGTTTTAGATCATCGTGGATTTCCCCTCCATGCGTTCCGGCCACACAGTGCGAGGGCCAAATCCCTCCAAACTCTTTAAATGAGGAATGATTTTGGGGATGATGATCCAAAATAAAAAGAATCGGGAAGTCCTTATCTTTAGAAAGTGCCTCTTCGATTTGACGTTTGGCTTCAGCCACCGCTTCATTGGCATGTAAACAAGCCAAACTTCCATCAATAAAGTCATAGAGCATATCCACGACAACCATCGCATTTCTCGGCATACCTATTCTCCTCTTTCTAATCATCATAACTCAAAACATCACTACAAAATAGACTTAAAACTCTTGTGGATTATTGCTATTGCGGAAAGGACTGGTTAAGAAGTCATGCAGGCTCAATCTTTTGCATTCATCTCCTTTAATCTTGACTCTTCAAATAATGACTCAGTCCAGTCCCTGTAACCCTCTAATTCCCAATCTTTGAATTCCTTTATTTTTCGTCGATATTCATTGATGTTTTTAACACTTAACGTTTTTGCTTCGAGCTTAAATTCTTCTGGTAACCACGGTTGAGCTCGTGCGGTCAAAGTCTTTTCCACTGCATTAATCGTAATATTGGCCTCAAGTTCTACCAACGCAACTGCATATTGTGCAAAGATATCGGGATCATAAGAGCTTAGAGGACAAGTTAAAGGCATCCAACGAGCAAAGGCATTTAAGTCTCCCAATTCAACACGCTGTCCCTTTTCATCGGTCAAAACTACAATCATTCGACTATCAATACTTAATGACAGGCGTACAGAAAAGCATCTTTTCCTATTCAAAAAACCTTCAACTTTCAAACCGTTCGAAGTCACCCTCACTTCATCAATCTTTCCCTCTTGACCTGCAAGGCAAAGATAGTTGATTAATGCCGGCAATCCTTGAGCGCTGAAAAGACTTGTGATGGGGTTCAATTTAAGTTCTCGCATACTGCCTCCTCATCGAAAAGACTTCACTTCATTAAAGAGTCGACGTAGCTCAACAGCTTTTGGTGCCTTACGCTCTTCATAGACCTGAATAATCGAGTCGTAATACCAAAGCGTCATTTCCTTTTTCTTTTGACGGTCGTACTCTGATTTAATGAAGCGGTCATAAACACATTCGCCCACTCGATAAAGTTCAGAAAGAATTGATTGAAGATTGTGCCACTTATCCGCCATACTCACTAGCAAAGTATCGTCACCAACTGTCTTTAAGTGCTCAAGATAAGTGAGCTTTCTCGGCAACCACGGGGTTTTCTGCGTTGGATTATCCGGAATGATATCTGAGCACTCTTTCACCATCCTCAAAACATTTTCGCCACCAATTTCTTCAATGCGCTGAGCCATGCCCGCACCGCAATCTTCCAATACATCATGCAAAAGCGCTGCCATAAACTGCTCTTCGTTACCACCCCAAACTAAAACTTGTGAAGCAACCCCCATCGGATGACTGATGTAAGGAATATTGATGCCTTTACGAATTTGGTGACGGTGGGCAAAGTTGGCGAGTTCAAAGGCCTTCGAGGTTTTTTCATAATCAAACATTTTTATCCCCTTATCTACACTACAAGATTAAAGCCATATCCGTCATTTATTGATGCAATACCAATCGTAAGATTGACGAGAGCTCAAACAGTGCTACTATTTTCTGATACTCAGCCAAGGAGAACGCCATGCTTTTAACCGTTGTTGTTGAAAATTTCTGCCAAAATCAAAACCTCAAAAGCGAATGGGGCTACTCTCTTCATCTCAAAAATGAAACAACTGATCTTCTTCTCGATACTGGTGGCTACCAACACGCTCTTGAACACAACGCCAAATACTTAGGCCTAGATTGGAAAGCGTTAAAAGACGTCGTTCTCTCTCACAGTCACTTTGATCACACGGCCGGTCTCATGGATGTTGTTCGCATGGCCCCTCAAGCCACCATTTGGGGTGGAGCGGGTTTTGAAAAGCAACGCTGGAGCGATGCAGATCACGCCCGAAACGGCGGTGGCGGCGCTGTAATGGCCAGTGTCATTGATCGCACGATTGATCCGTGGGCTGAAGTTACCCCTGATGTGATTGCTTTTACCGTTCCCCAATCGGAACGAAATCCCAAATTTGTTAACGCTCGTGATATGTGGGAAGAAACGCCCAATGGCAACATCATCCCCGATACCTTCACGGACGATGTGAGTTTATTGGTACGTGGAGAGCGTGGCTACTCAGTTGTTTTGGGTTGCGCTCATGCGGGGCTGCCTAATATTCTCGCTTACGCCCAAAAGACCTTTGGTATTGATTCATTTGATACGGTCTTGGGTGGCACCCACCTTTGTTCTGTACCGGATAGCGAATTAGACGCTTGGATGGGAATTCTCAAGAGCTTTAACGTCAAACGATGGCGACCCAACCACTGCACGGGGTTTCATGCAGCCGCACGTCTGGCTCAAACTTTTGATGATGTTCAGTGGGCGGGTTGCGGCACGCGCATCCAACTCTAGAAAAGCATTACTCGCGCCGCAACTCAAACGTCTCAAAAAGGGACTTGAGCGTTTCAATTGTCTCTTTTTGCGGGGACTCGTAGCCCACTTTCTCAAAGGGGAGATTTAAGTGAGGAGGCAAGCGATAGACTTGTAAGGCGTAGTTTTTAACGCCCAGCACTTTAAGTTCTTTGGCAAGATCGATGACCTTGTCGTCTGGCAAATAATTCGGGTGGGCAGTTGTGCGGCACTCATATTGAATACCCGCGTCTTGAATGAGTTTCAAACAGGACAAAACCATGGAGGCGGGTTCCCCTTTTTCTAACCCCGAAATGTAGCGATAAGCCTCTTCATCGGATAATGAGGCTTTAACATCAAGTCCTACCCAATCCACCCATTTCAGTAACGGCTCTAAGTGTGTGGGGTAGCAGCCTGACGTATGAAGACCCACTAAATACCCCATCGCTTTGACTTTTTGCATGGCGTCTTCGAGCGCCGGATCCAATGTAGGTTCACCACCGGAAAAAACGACGGCATCCAAGAGTCCCTTGCGACGCTCCAAAAGCGTCATCAACTCTTCCCAACTTGAGTGAACATAGTCGGGATTAAACTCTCGCGGCTGCATGTGGGGGTTATGACAATAACGGCAACGCCAAGGACAGCCCTGCACAAAGACCACAGCGGAAAATTTGCCCGGATAGTCAATGCTCGCATAGGGGGTAATGCCGGCAATTTTTAAGTCAGTCGCGTTGCGTTGAGTCATGGGGATTCCTTAAAAAAGCGTCGCACAAACAGTCTTCGTGCGACGCTTTAAGTTTCGAGCGTTTTATTTGTTCAAGCCGCACTTACTTTCTTCGAAGTACTTGCGCTCGGCAAACTCACCTTTTTTACCCGTGTTAAAGGATGAGACCGGACGATGGTAGCCCATCACACGCGTCCATACTTCACAGGGTTGGCGTTCGCTGTCTTTTAATTCAATTTTGTTTTCGTCTTTTTGCATTTTTACTTTTCCTCTTTGCAATCACAAGCGGCTTGAGCTTTCTTTTGTTGAATGAGTTCTGCGTCACAGAGCGGGCAGAAATCATGACGACCGGAGATGTAACCGTGCTTGGGACAAATCGAGAACGTCGGCGTAATCGTCAAGTACGGTAACGTAAAGCGCGTCAAAGCACGACGAACCAATTCGCGACAAGCCTTCGGAGAGCTCACGGCTTCGGACATGTATAAGTGCAATACCGTGCCACCCGTGTACTTGCGTTGCAAATCGTCTTGCATTTCCAACGCTAAGAAGGGATCGTCGGTATAGCCCACCGGCAATTGAGAGCTGTTAGTGTAGTAGGGATTGGAGTCAGTACCCGCTTGAAGAATATCCGGGAAGCGCTTTCTATCTTCACGAGCAAAGCGATAAGTCGTACCTTCAGCAGGCGTGGCTTCCAAGTTATACATATGGCCCGTTTCTTCTTGAATCTGAACCATACGAGCACGCACGTGATCCAAGAGTCGAACGGCAAAAGTGTGACCCCACTCGTCCGTAATATCATGCTCATCTTGCGTGAAGTTACGAATACATTCGTTAATGCCGTTAACGCCAATCGTGGAGAAGTGGTTACGTAACGTACCGAGGTAGCGCTTCGTATACGGGAAAAGACCTTGATCCATATGGCGTTGGATGACTTTACGCTTAATTTCCAAACTCGTACGAGCCAAATCCAACAAATAGTCCAAGCGCTTAATCAGCGACTCTTCATCCCCTCGGAACAAGTAACCTAAGCGAGCGCAGTTAATCGTCACAACGCCCACGGAACCCGTTTGTTCGGCCGAACCGAATAAGCCGTTACCGCGCTTGAGAAGCTCACGCAAGTCCAATTGCAAACGACAGCACATGGAACGAATCATGTTGGGCTTGAGTTCGGAATTGATGAAGTTTTGGAAATACGGCAACCCGTAGCGAGCCGTCATTTCAAATAAGTGCTCAGCGTTTTCCGACTCCCAATCAAAGTCGGGCGTAATGTTATAAGTCGGAATCGGGAAGGTGAAGACGCGGCCCTTGGCATCGCCCTTGGTCATCACTTCGATGTAAGCACGATTGATCATGTCCATTTCGGGCTTACAGTCACCGTACGTGAAAGGCATTTCCTTGCCGCCGATGATCGGATGCTCGTCACGAAGGTCTTCCGGACACGTCCAGTCAAACGTCAAATTCGTAAAGGGCGTTTGCGTCCCCCAACGAGAGGGGACATTTAAGTTGTAGATGAGCTCTTGAATGCTTTGAAGCACCTCAGCATAAGGCAAATTGTCTTTCTTAATGAAAGGGGCTAAATACGTATCAAAAGAGGAGAAGGCTTGAGCACCGGCCCATTCATTTTGCATGGTGCCTAAAAAGTTCACGATTTGACCGGTCGCAGACGTTAAATGTTTAGGGGCTCCGGCTTCGACTTTGCCCGGTACACCATTTAAACCTTCATTTAAAAGCGTACGCAAAGACCAACCTGCACAATAACCTGAGAGCATATCCAAATCATGCACGTGGATATCACCTTCACGGTGAGCCTTGCCGACTTCAGCAGGATAAATATGGTTGAGCCAATAGTTGGCAACGACCTTACCGGAAACATTCAAAATCAAACCGCCCAAGGAGTAGCCTTGATTGGCGTTGGCGTTTACACGCCAGTCCAATTGTTGAAGGTATTCGTTAATGGAACTTTCAACATTGACCCAGCTTTGGCGAGCGTCACGAGCGCGGTGACGTTGTTCACGATAGACAATGTAAGCACGCAACGTCTTGAAGTAGCCGCTATCAAAAAGCGCATGTTCAACGGCGTCTTGCACTTGCTCAATGTGAGGCGTCACGATATTTAAACGCTTCAAATTGGGCAGTACCACGTCTTGGGTTAACTGATCGGCACGAACCGTATCGAATTCGCCCGTGGCCTTACCGGCTTTGGCGATAGCAGAGCTGATCTTACGATAGTCAAATTCCTTAATGGATCCATCGCGCTTAATCAGATGCTGCAAAATTTTGTCGCTCATGAACCTACTCCAAATTGCTTCAAAAAAATTTCAACCTCTTGACTTTATCAAGTTTGACGAGGGCCATTTGATTAAAAAATAGGCACATACAAGTCCTGTCTTTTACAAATTCGGGCAAATATAAAAAGGGATTGAAATATCAGAAGAAAAGGTAAAAAAATAATTGGTTAGGGTTTACCCTTTGGCACAACATGTAGTGTTTGCGAGTTTTTGCGCTAACAATAGATTGTAATTTCTGTCTTTTTGAATGATTTCAAGTGATTGGAGGAAAATTGAGCAATTTTTGGGCAAGAAAAAAGGTCACGAAAGATGTTGCCGTCCTTCCGTAACCTTTTTCACGATGCATGTCCGAGTTTGACACGTCGACCAAAACGATAAACTCGTATGAGGAGGAGCTACATGCATACAAATTTTATGTCTTTCATTTTATATCAAAGAAGCATCGCAATGTTATTGTTTTTTATGAGTTTTTAAGGATATTTCCTTATGAGATAAAACCATTATTTCCAAGTTTAAAGTCGAAAAAAAGGGACTTTTTGCCAACACCTCATCCGTTTTGTCCTAACAGGTTAATCCATTCGGTTGATTCCCTTAACAAATACACTATTTGCAGGTATCCTTCTAAACATATTTTATTAAGGTTTTCCCGACCTCATGAGTCATTTACCTCAGAGCCGTCGGATTTTTCGTTTTAGGAACTCGATTACATGGATAAAGAAACCGCAACCTCCCGCTTTGAAGACTTCACGAAAGTCCGAGTGTTGCCGGAGTTGATTACGCATCATTTGGGCCGTCACGACGATCTTCCCGCATTGACCGAATACGTCGCCAGCGAAAAAGCTTGGGTCACGTTGTCATACCGTCAATTGCACGAACGCATTCAATCTTGGGAAAAGGCCTTTGCCAAATTAGGTTTAGAAAAGGGCTCCCGTGTGGCTCAATAACTGTGTCAATGCGATCTGCTTTGACCAAGCCGCCATTCGTCGTGGTTTGGTAACGGTACCTTTGCATGCAGTCGACACCCCGGGATCGAGCGCTTATATTCTTGATGACAGCCAATGTCGCGTTTTGGTAACGGCCAAGTACTTGAAGTGGAAGAACATCCGTCAAGCTGAAACGTTGCCCAACTTAAAGCTCGTTGTCATCACTGATGATGAATTGCAAGAAGACGATCTCGTCAATAACAACGGCGTTGAAGTCGTTCGTTTAGAAGACTGGTTGGCTGCCGCTGAAAATGAATCCTTGCCTGAAGTGCACTTGGAAGCTGATGACTTGGTGAACCTTGTCTACACGTCCGGTACCACGGGTCGTCCTAAGGGCGTGATGCTCACGCACACCAACATTTTGGAATGCGACCGCGGCGTTTTAAAGAACATCTGTCCCCGTCCCGGTGACGTTTGGTTCTCGTTCTTGCCGCTGTCTCACACATTGGAACGTGCCACGTCTTACTACATGGCGCTTGGCATGGGTAACCACGTTTACTTTAACCGCAATATCCTCCAAATCATGGATGATTTAAAGGTGGCTAAGCCCACGATTCTCGTGTCGGTTCCGCGTATTTATGAAACCATTTACGCACGCTTAAACGATAAGCTCTCCAAGCAATCCGCCGTTGTCCGCTATGTCTTTAACTGGGCGGTGGAAGTGGGTTGGCGCCGTTTCTGCAAACAAAACCACTTGGAAGTTGAACACACATGGCGTGAATTCATGGATCCGTTGGTAGCCAACTGGTTGGACGGTAAAGTCGGTAAGACCTTGCGTGCCGTATTCGGTGGCGCAAACGCTCACGCCTATATTTCAGGTGGTGCCGCATTAAATGCGCAAATTGCTCGCGTCTTCATCGGCTTAGGCATCCCTCTTTATCAAGGTTACGGCTTAACCGAAACCGCTCCGGTGCTCTCTGTTAACACCGAAGGCAATAACAACCCTGCAACCGTGGGCCCGATCATCGACAATATGCAAGCTCGCTTGGGTGACAATGACGAATTGCAAGTCAAGGGCCCCTTGGTCATGAAGGGCTATTGGAACCGTCCCGATGCAACGAAAGACGTATTTACCGAAGACGGCTGGTTCCGCACGGGCGACCAAGCTGACATTTTGCCCACGGGTCACGTTCGCATTAAGGGTCGTATCAAGGAAATTATCGTGACGAGCACCGGTGAAAAGATTCCGCCGGGTGACCTCGAAATGG
>OGDP01001077.1_pt1 | contig 19808 bp, 14 predicted proteins | sample 1570441 | NCBI WGS metagenome assembly OGDP01 (sample SAMEA2581961, study PRJEB24529) | metagenome | biome: Human gut stool | place: China | collected 2011
TTCGGACCGGTGGTGATTTACCCGGATATCCCGGAGGTAGTCGATCTGATGAGTCACGTCGGCAAGCCGGTTCCGGTCGATACGCCGAAGCAGATCGCGATCCTTAGGAGCACGACGGGCCTGATGAGCGCTTACTATATGCTTCTGACCGTCATTATCCAGTGGTGTGAGAGAAACGGGCTGGATGAGCCATCCGCACGGGCATACATCACCGAATTTACTGGGGCGCTGTCCCGCAAGGCAGCGACGTGGGACGGGGATCTGGAAGACCTTGCCAGAGAAATGACACCGGGAGGACTGAACTGGATGGCGCTGACGCATCTGGAGGAAAAGGATGCGTATACGCCTTGGACGGAGATTCTGGGGCCGATTTTGGAGAAGGTTATAAAAGAATAGAGTCGAGGTGGAAAAACTCGGGGCGCACATTTTTCACGCCCCGAGTTTTTCTTTTAATTAAAGTGTGAGTATTCTAAAAAAGTAGTTGCTTTTTTTAAGAAGGAATGATAGTATATAGAAAACACTTTAGTACGCTACCATGATAGCAAGATAAACAAAAGTGATGGGAGCTATAACGGCAGGATATAGACGAGCGGGTGATTGTCCGGCGGATTTTGTTGAGCCGGGGCGGTTGCGGCGGCAGTTGAGAGGAGATAGAGCATGAATTTAGAGATTCAGAGCCTTCGGAGGGCGGAGGCGGCGACGCTTCGCCTGAGAGGTCTTTATGAGAGCTATGGATACCGCAAGTACCGGATGGGGCGGTTTGAGGAATATATGGATAGGCGCAGGGATTTGATCGTCGAGGTAATAACCCAGCTGATGGTCCCGGATGCCAGATGATGGATTTGTTCAATTTAATAAACATATCATAGAGTATATGAGAGGTGTATATGTATTATTGTTAATTAGCCTGTTTGGGTATGCCGGGAGGGTTGGCGGACAGGAATCGGTCACGATCACGCAATGTTACGAATGGGCGAGGGCGAATTATCCACAGATTCATCAAATGGGTTTGATCGATCAGACGGAGCGTTATAGCTTGAGTAATGTGGGCAAGGCTTGGCTTCCCCAGCTCTCGGTAAGCGGTAAGGCAAGCTATCAGAGCGACGTGACGAAGTTGCCTTTCGATGGCGATAAGATTTCCTCGCTTCTTCCCGGCTTTGAGATCCCGAGCTTGAGCAAGGATCAGTATCAAGTCGTGGCGCAGGTGGACCAGACGATTTGGGACGGCGGTAGCACCCGTTCGGCCCGTGCCTTGACTCGTGCCGAGGCGATCGCTAACCGGGAACAACTGGAGAGTGAGTTGTACGCGCTGAACGACCGGGTGAACCAGCTGTATTTCGGTTGCCTGCTGCAAGATGAGTTGATACGCCAGAACGCTTTGCTCCAAAAGGAGTTGCAGGTCAATATCGAGCGTATCGAGGCGATGATGGAGAATGGCGTGGCGAATCAATCGGATCTGGAAAGTATGGAAGTGGAACTGCTGAATGCCCGCCAAAATGAGATTGAGCTAAAAGCGTCTCGTACGGTATATCGGCAGATGTTGGCGACCTTTATCAATAAACCGTTGACGGATCAAGTCGTCTTGAAGACTCCGGAGTCACCCGAGCGTTCATTGTCCACGCAAATCAACCGTCCGGAATTACGGGCCTTGGATGCTAAGAGCGAATGGATCGAGACGCAAAACAAGCAGGTAACGGCGGGCTTGATGCCTCGTATCGGAGCTTTCGTACAAGGTGGTTACGGCCGGCCGGGCTTGAACATGCTGGAGGATAGTTTCGAGCCTTATTATGTGGCCGGTGTCCGTCTTTCTTGGAATCTGGGGAAGTTGTACACGCTGAAGAACGACCGGAGGAAGATCGAGGTAAGCCGTCGCCAGATTGATGTGCAACGGGAGACCTTCTTATTCAATACCCGCCTGCAACTTTTGCGGCAAAACACGGAGATAAAGAAAATGACGGACCTGATGCGTGCCGATGACGATATCATCCGTCTGAGAACAAGCATCAAGCAGGCAGCGGAGGTGAAGCTGGAGAATGGCGTGATTTCCGTCACGGACCTGATCCGGGAGATCAACGCCGAGGACATGGCCCGGCAAACCGCCGCGGCGCACCGTGTACAGCGCTTGATGACCATTTATAATTATATGTATACAACGAATTAAATAGAGTATGACAAATACAATTGATTTATGAGACATTTGATTTTTATCAGCTTATGCAGCCTTCTATGGACGGCTTGCGGTAATACAGACAATGATTTTGACGCTTCCGGCACCTTTGAGGCAACCGAGATCTTGCTATCTTCGGAAGCCAGCGGTAAGATCATGGAACTGAATATCGAGGAGGGCGATCGCTTGGATGCCGGCGCCATCGTGGGTTACGTGGATAGTACCCAGCTTTTTCTGCGGAAGATGCAACTCTCTGCCAGCCTTCGCTCGGTAGATATTCGCAAGCCGGATATCCGTAAGCAGATCGCTGTCTTGGAACAACAAATCGCCACGGCTAAGACCGAGCAACAGCGACAGGAAAACTTGGTGCGTGCGAAAGCGGGTAACCAAAAGCAACTAGACGATATCGTGAATAACATCAAATATCTCCAGAAACAACTGGATGCCCAATACTCCTCCTTAAGCAAGACGACGGGAGGTGCCGACGCCGAGGCGGAAGGCCTGCAATACCAGATCATGCAATTGGATGATCAACTGATGAAAAGCCGTATCCTCAATCCCCAGACCGGTACGGTATTGGTGAAATACGCCAAACCGGGAGAGGTGACGGCGGCAGGCAAACCGCTTTACAAGATCGCCGATACGGACTTGCTTTATCTCCGTGCCTATGTGACGGCGGATCAGTTATCCCACCTGAAACTAGGGCAATCTCTCAAGGTCTTCGCCGACTATGGGAATGATCGCCGGGAATACCCCGGTACGATCACGTGGATCTCCGATAAATCCGAGTTTACCCCGAAAGGTATCCAGACGAAGGACGAACGGGCTAATTTGGTATATGCCATCAAGATCGCCGTCCGCAACGATGGTTATCTGAAGATCGGGCAATATGGGGAGATTAAATATGAATAACGAGATTCATATAAATCATATCACCAAGCGTTATGGCGATGTCGAGGCCCTGCGGGATCTGTCGCTGGAGATCGGCTCTGGTGAGTTGTTCGGGCTGATCGGTCCGGATGGGGCGGGAAAGACCACCCTGTTCCGTATCCTGACCACGTTGTTGCTGGCCGATAGCGGTACCGCCTCTGTCTGCGGCTTGGACGTGGTGAAAGACTTGAAGGAGATCCGTCGGCGGGTAGGATATATGCCCGGCCGCTTCTCGCTCTACCAAGACCTGACAGTAGAGGAGAACTTGAACTTCTTCGCTACGGTCTTCAATACGACGATCGAGGAGAACTACGATCTGGTACGGGATATCTATAGTCAGATAGAGCCGTTCAAGCATCGGCGGGCGGGGAAGCTGTCCGGTGGTATGAAGCAGAAGCTGGCTTTGAGTTGCGCCTTGATCCATCGTCCGGATGTCTTGTTCTTGGATGAGCCTACGACGGGGGTCGATCCTGTCTCCCGCTCTGAGTTCTGGGATATGCTGGATCGTCTGAAACGGCAAGGCATTACGATACTTGTCTCTACGCCTTATATGGATGAGGCCTCCCGTTGCGACCGTATCGCTTTGGTGCGTTCTGGGGAATGCCTATCTATCGATACGCCGGTAGGCATCCGTACCTCATTCGATAGGCGGCTATATGCGGTGCGATGTGCGTCGATGTATAAGTTGTTGGGAGACTTGCGTGAGTTCCCGGATACAAACTCATGTTTCGCTTTTGGAGATGCTCATCATCTTACGTTGAGGAGGGATGGGGAGGATGTCATGAGGCGATTACAGGAATATCTGAAAGGCAAAGGTTACGCAGATGTAAGCATCGAACGCCTTGAGCCAAGCGTTGAGGATTGTTTCATGGCCTTGTAGGAGAGGGGATGTGTCGCATTTCCCCAAGATTCGACCTTGCGTCGGGTGCGAAGTCGAATCTTGGAAAAATACGGGGCTTGCGTCAGGCGCGAGGTCGAATCGCGGAAAAATGCGAGGGCTCGCGTCGGGTGCGAGGTCGAATCTCGGGAAAATGCGGGGCTCGCGTCGGGTGCGAGGTCGAATCTCGGGGAAATGCGGGGCCTCGTGTTGGGCGCGAGGTCGAATCTTGGAGAAATACGGCATTGTAATTATGAAATAAGGATAAATAATGAAAGCGATAGAAGTAAAACAACTGACCAAACGTTTCGGCACCTTCACCGCCGTCGATCATATCAGTTTCGAGGTGGAGCCGGGCGAGATATTCGGCTTCCTCGGGGCAAACGGGGCAGGGAAGCCCCCCGCCATGCGTATGCTCTGCGGTCTATCCGCCCCGACATCCGGCGAGGCCCGGGTAGCCGGTTTCGATGTCTACCGGGAGAGCGAGTCCATCAAACGGAATATCGGATACATGAGCCAGAAATTCTCCCTATACGGCGATCTAAAGGTATGGGAGAATATCCGTCTCTTCGGCGGTATCTACGGCTTGTCTAAACGGCAGCTGTCCCAGAAAACGGATGAGTTGCTGGATATCCTCGGGCTGGAAAAGGAGCGGAATACATTGGTCGATTCCCTGCCCTTGGGGTGGAAACAGAAGCTATCCTTCTCCGTGGCGATCATCCATGATCCCAAGATCGTTTTCTTGGATGAGCCTACCGGAGGCGTCGATCCCGTCACCCGCCGCCAGTTCTGGGAGTTGATCTATGAAGCGGCTGCCCGGGGGATCACGATCTTCGTCACCACCCATTATATGGATGAGGCGGAGTATTGTAACCGTGTCTCCATCATGGTAGACGGAAAGATCGAAGCGTTAGACAGTCCCTCCGCCTTGAAGCGGGATTTTAAGACAACGAATATGAACCAAGTCTTCCACGCCTTGGCTCGAAAAGCAACGAGAGGAGAATAAACGATGAAACAATTCATATCCTTTGTTAGAAAGGAGTTCTATCACATTTTCAGGGACGCACGCACGACAATGATCCTCTTGCTCATGCCCGTCATCCTGATCATCTTGTTCGGATATGCCATCACGACCGAGATCAAGCGTGTGCCGATCGCTATTTTCGACCAAAGCCGGGATGAGCTGACACTGAAGATGGCAGACCGCTTGAATGCCAGCGAGTATTTCGAGCTGTATACGACCGTCGATAGCTATGAGGATGCCGGGGCCTTGTTTCGGCAAGGAAAGGTACACGTCATAGTTGTCTTTCCCCCTCAATACGCTTCCACGGCCGATGCCCAAGTACAAGTCTTGGCGGACGCTACCGATCCGAACGAGGCCACGCAGCTAATCGCCTATTGCTCGGCGATCATTGCGGAACAGTTGAAAGGAGAGTCTGCGGTTGAGAGTAAAGCCGTGACCCCGGTTACCACTTTGCTCTACAACCCTCAAATGAAAGGCGCCTACAACTTCGTGCCCGGCGTAATGGGTTTGATCTTGATCCTTATATGCGCCATGATGACCTCGATCGGCATCGTGAAAGAGAAGGAGATGGGAACGATGGAAGTCCTGCTGGTCTCCCCGTTGAAACCCATCTACATCATTCTGGCCAAGGCGATCCCATACCTATTGCTGAGTATGGTGAATATCGCTACGATCTTGCTGCTATCCTATTTCCTGCTGGACGTTCCGATAAAAGGCAGCCTGCTGTTGCTGGTTTCCGTGTCCATCCTGTACGCAATCGTATCCCTCTGTCTGGGCCTGCTGATCTCCACGGTAGCCGATACCCAGCAGGCGGCTATGTTGATCAGCGGTATCGCCTTGATGCTTCCGATCATGTTGTTGAGCGGCATGATGTTCCCGATAGAGAATATGCCGGATATCCTGCGATGGTTCTCCCATATCGTTCCGGCCAAATGGTATATCATCGCCGTGAAGGACGTGATGATCAAGGGGCTTCCCGCCGTGTCGATCTTGAAGGAGATCGGGATACTGTCGTTCATGGCGGTCGTGCTGGTATTCTTGAGTGTGAAACGTTTTAAAATACGATTATAAGCTATGTTACGATATTTGTTAGAGAAAGAGTTCAAGCAGATCCGTCGGGACCGGTTCATGCCGAAGATTATCTTCATCATCCCGATCATGCAGTTGATCATCTTGCCTTTCGCCGCTAATTTCGAGATGCGAAATATTAACCTTAGCATCGTGGACAATGATCATTCCGTCACCTCCATGCAATTGGTAGATAAGGTACTATCCTCCGGATATTTCCGCCTGACAGACCGGTCGGATCGTTACGACGAGGCGCTGACCTCGGTGGAGAGCAATGAGTCCGATATCATTCTGGAAATTCCCTCTGATTTCGAGCGGGACTTGGGTAAGGAGGGCAGGGCGGACGTGATGATCGCCGCTAACGCCGTGAACGGGACCAAGGGCGGCTTGGGTAGCTCCTACCTCTCCTCGATTATACAGGATTTCAATAGGGAGAAAGGTTTCGCCTCTATGGGATCGGGAAGGGGAGTGGCTTCGATTCACCTGTTCAATCCCCACCTGAGTTACAAGATCTATATGGTTCCCGGCATCATGGTATTCTTGCTGACGATTATTGGGGGATCGATCTCCGCCTTGAATATCGTGAGCGAGAAGGAGAAAGGGACGATCGAGCAGATAAACGTCTCGCCCGTGCCCAAGTCCCTGTTCCTGCTGTCGAAGCTGATCCCTTTCTGGGTGATAGGCTTTGTCCTGCTGACGGTGGCGATCCTCATCGCTTGGCTGATCTACGGCTTGGTGCCGGAGGGGAGTTTCGGGGTGATCTATTTGTTCGCCGCCGTATATTTGATCGCTTTTACGGGATTTGGCTTGGCGATCTCCTCCTTCTCGTCCACGCAGCAACAAGCGATGCTTACGGCGTTTTTCTTCTTGATCATTTTCGCCTTGCTAAGCGGATTGTTCACGCCGATCAGCAGTATGCCGGAATGGGCGCAGAAGATCACGCTGGCGAACCCGGTGCGTTATTTCGTGGATGTGATGCGTATGGTCTATTTAAAGGGGAGCGGCTTTGCCGATTTACGGGGACATTTTGTGATTGTCTGTCTATTTGCTGTTTTTTTTAATCTGTTAGCGGTAATTAGTTATCGTAAAAAGGGGTAGTTCGGAAATAAATGTTTTCTTTGTATCCCGTTTACGGATTATAAACTAATACAGCGAAAAAACATGTCATTTATCATTGTCGTACTTTGTTTGGCCTTATTGATTGTCTTGATATCCTACTTTAAGGTGGATGCTTTCATCGCGTTTCTGATCTCCTCTATCTTGGCGGGCATCGCTTTGGGTATTCCGTTGGAGAAGCTGCCGGACTCGGTGAATAACGGTATCGGGAGTATCTTGGGTGGGTTGACGTTGATTATCGTATTAGGCGCTATGCTAGGCAAGTTGGTGGCCGAGAGCGGAGCGGCACAGAAGATCGCTTCCGTGATGGTGTCGCTTTTTGGTACTAAGCATATACAATGGGGGCTGATGGTGACAGGCTTTGTCGTGGGTATTCCGTTATTTTATGGGATCGGATTTGTGTTGTTGGTGCCATTGATCTTCTCGATCGTGTATAAATACAAGCTTCCGGCGGTCTATATCGGGTTGCCGATGTTGGCGGCGTTGTCCGTGACGCATGGATTCCTGCCCCCGCATCCGTCTCCGGTAGCCTTGGTGGTACAGTTCAACGCAAATATCGGCCTTACGCTGATCTATGGCTTGTTCTTGGCGATTCCAGCTATCATTATCGCCGGGCCGGTGTTCGGCAGTCGGTTGAAACATATAAAATCCGGTCCGGTCACGTTGTTCGAGCAGAAAGAGGATAGCGGGAGATATAGCATGCCGGGCAAGGCGAATAGTTTTATCAGCGCTACGTTGCCTGTCTTTTTACTGATTATCGTGACGGTTATTCCTTATTGCTTTAAGGATATGGGCGAGATGGCGAGCGGGATAGTCTCTTTTATTGGTGCTCCTTCCATTGTAATGCTGATCGCCTTGTTGTTCGCTACATATACGCTGGGCATCCGGCAGGGACGTAGTATCAAGTCGGTTATGGCAGTCTATGGGGAGGCCGTGAAAGATATCTCTATGATCCTTTTGATCATCGCGGGTTCCGGTATCTTCAAGCAGATCATGGAGGATAGCGGGGTAAGCAATGAGCTGGCGACAAGCCTAGAGCAATTGCCCGTTCATCCGTTGATCTTGGGTTGGTTGATCTCTGCCGTGATCCGTTTGTGCGTGGGATCGGCTACGGTGGCGGCGTTGACGGCGGCGGGCGTGGTGATGCCTTTAGTTACGCAAACGGGTGCGAACCCGAACTTGATGGTTTTATCTTTAGGAGCGGGTAGCTTGATGTTCTCGCATGTCAACGATTCCGGTTTCTGGATGTTCAAGGAATATTTTAACCTAAGCATAAAGGATACGATCTGCTCATGGTCTATCATGGAGACGATCGTGTCGGTCGTAGGATTGATCGGGGTAATGATCTTAAATATGATTGTATAATAAAAGAATGATTGAGCAATGAGAAAGAGATGGCTGCTTAGTATCGTTATTATGCTTTTCCCTTTCGTCGCCTCGTTTGCGGCGGACCCGGAGGAAGGTACTTATCCAACGGTCGGGAGGCTTTTTCATATAGCACGAAGCGTGAATAAGAACTTGGTTTGTTACGATGTGAATCTGAGGGATGGTAAGCTGGATACACATGATCCCTTGAACGTTTATTGGGTCAATCGGGAAAAGCATCCGGGGGAAACCAATGGCTTGAGCTATATCCAACGGAAAATGGCTTATGGGTATAAACTGATCTCGGCGAGTGATAATGCTTGTGTATGCTCATTGACCGCTTATCCCTCCCGCCAGTTGACGATTACCAAACGTGATTCCCGCTATGTATGCTACATAACGATCAACAACCAACAGGCGATTCTCCAATCCCTCTACGTTAAAGCCAGCTCCAAGAATCCTTTAAGCGTCGAGTATGTAGAGCTACAAGGAATCTCTGTCGCCACGAATCAACCGGTAACGGAAAGAGTCAGGAAATAGATCAATATATTTTTTTACTAACATATAAATGAAAGAAATTATGAGCATGATTAACGCAGATGAGAATTTTGAGAAATTAGGGTTGACCTTACCTCCCGCACCGGCTCCGGCCGGAGTTTACAAGCCTTGTGTGATAGATGGCAAATACCTGTATCTTTCCGGTCACGGGCCTGTGCGGAATGATAAGTCCTTGATCATCGGACGTATCGGCAAGGACTTGACGATGGATGAAGGCAAACTCGCCGCCCAGCAAGTAGGACTTACCATGTTGGCGACCATCCAGGCGAACCTTGGTAGCTTCAACAAGATAAAGAGAGTGATCAAGGTATTGGGTATGGTAAATTGTACGCCCGATTTCGGAAAGCATCCTTATGTGATCAATGGCTGTAGCGAGTTGTTCGCCGCCGTATGGGGGCCGGATAACGGTGTAGGTACCCGTAGCGCCGTAGGATTCGGTTCTCTTCCCGATAATATTCCTGTAGAGATAGAGGCTTTGTTCGAATTATACGAATAAGCCATGGACGATTGGTACGTCATAAGTAATGTAGACCGGATAGACTCGCCAGCCTTGGCGTTCTATCCGGATCGTATTTCCGGCAATATCGAGTTGGCCAAGAGGATCATAGGCGATACGAACCGGCTTCGTCCGCACGTGAAGACGAATAAGGCGGCTGAGGTATCCCGCATGCTGCTGGATGCCGGAATCCGGAAGTTCAAGTGCGCTACGATTGCCGAGGCCGAGATGCTGGGGCATATGAATGCCCCAGATGTATTATTAGCCTATCAGCCGGTAGGTCCGAAGATTTCCCGCTTATTAGATTTGATAAAGGCATATCCCGCCACCCATTACTCCTGCTTGGTAGATCAAGCGGAGAATGCCCGTGCGATCTCGGCTCTTTGCGAGGCCGGGAATATCACCTTGGATGTCTTTATCGATCTGAACGTGGGAATGAATCGTACCGGAGTCCTCCCGGAGAGAGCGGAGGCGCTGGTGGATGCCATTCTGCCGCTGAAGTCTCTGCAGATTATCGGGTTGCATGGCTACGACGGACATATACATGACGCGGAGCTATCGGTACGTTGCCAAGGCGCGGATGCAGCGTACGCCTTGACCGAACGTGTGTTCCGGGAGATATCCCGCAAGTTTGCCTATCCATTGGTAAAGGTGATGGGAGGTACTCCTACATTCCCGATGTACGCGAAGCGGAAGGATTGCGAATGCAGTCCCGGCACGTTTGTGTTCTGGGATTGGGGGTATGGAAACGCTTATCCGGATATGCCGTTCAAGGTAGCTGCCTTATTGATAACTCGGGTCATTTCCGTGCTGGATGAGCATCATGTTTGCGTAGATCTTGGTTACAAGGCGGTAGCCTCGGAAAGTCCTTTGCCCCGTGTGTTTTTCTTGAACCATCCGGAGGCGAAACCTATCTCCCAGAGCGAGGAGCATCTGGTCTTGGAAGTCCCGGACAGTCGGCTCTATCCATTAGGTTCCGTATTCTATGGCATTCCCGTTCATATTTGTCCTACGGTCGCTTTATACGACAAGGCTTATGTGATCCGGGATCGTGAGGCGATCGGCGAATGGCCTATCATTGCCCGTTCACGTCGCATCACCTATTAACGGTAATCAAATTTTCAATTATCAATTATCAACTCTCAATTAATAAAATGAATAAGCCATTTATTATCGACGCTCATCTCGACCTTAGCATGAACGCTTTGGAGTGGAACCGGGATTTGCGTCAACCCCTAAAGGAAATAAACCGGAGAGAAATCGGTATGACCGATAAGCCCGACCGTGGAAACGCCACTATATCGTTTGAGGAACTGCGTAAAGGAAACGTCGGGTTGGTAGTCGCCACCCAGATCGGTCGCTATGTAGGGCCGGATAATCCACTTCCCGGTTGGCATTCCCCGGAACAAGCTTGGGCGCAGACCCAAGGCCAACTTGCTTGGTATAAGGCGATGGAAGAGGAGGGCCAGATGGTCATGATCCGGGATAAGAAGGCCTTGGATACGCATCTGGCTCTTTGGAAAGACTGTGAACCCGCCGACAAGAAGCCGATCGGTTATGTATTAAGTATCGAGGGAGCCGACTCGTTCATCACGGTGAATCATGTGGAAAGGGCGTATGCTTATGGCTTGAGGGCGGTTGGCCCGGCACATTACGGCCCCGGAAGATATGCCAACGGTACGGATTCTACCGGTCATCTGAATGCCATGGGGAAAGAGTTGTTGCGTACCATGGATCGCTTGGGTATGATTCTTGACGTGACCCATTTATGTGATGAGGCTTTCTGGGATGCATTGGATTTGTATAAGGGACCGATTTGGGCGAGCCATAACAACTGTCGGGCCTTCGTAGATCACAACCGCCAGTTTAGCGACGAGATGATCAAGGCGTTGATAGAGCGTGGCGCCGTGATCGGTATCGCCCTAGACGCTTGGATGATGGTACCGAACTGGGTGCGAGGCGAGTCTACTCCAAGAGGCATGAACTGTGGTATGGAGATTATGGCGAACAATATCGATCATGTCTGCCAATTGGCCGGAAACGCGAACCATGTGGCTATCGGCAGTGATCTGGATGGTGCTTTCGGTACGGAGCAATGCCCGTATGACCTAGTAACGATCGCCGATCTCCAAAAGATATTCCCGATCCTTCAATACCGTGGCTTTACGGACGATGCTATCAACCGTATCGCCTCTGGTAACTGGATTGAGTTCTTACGGAAGCATTTGCCGGAATAAGCTACCGCAACCCGGGTTGCAGTGATACCGCGATGTGGATGCAGTGTTACTGCAACCCGGATTGTAGCGTCACTGCATCCGCATCGCGGTAAAAAGACAAACAAAGTGAGTCTATTTTATATCTGCAATACCAAGACGAACCGGCATCCCTTCTTATATTCCTTATCGATAGATAGGGTTCCGTTTAATTTACTAGCCATCAGTGCGCAGATGGGTAATCCCAAACCATCGCCTTGTGCTAGATCCTTCGCCTCATTGAATGGCTTGAATAAGTTCTCTTTTAGATCATCTGGTATGCCTGTACCATTATCGGTAATGATAAATTGGCAAACATGAGCGCCTTTCCGTTTAAATTCCAGACGAATGTTACCGCTGGAAGTATATAATGCGGCATTCTTTAACAAATGCAATAAGACTTGTTCCAGATGCTCGGCGTTCGTCTTAATCTCCAATTGGGGCACGTCTGTTACGAGGTTGACCTCCGGCTGAATATCCCCTTTAACCTTCTCCACGATTTTCTTACTGAAGTTTCCTACATTAAAAGAACTAACCTCATACGGTTCCATCAACGTATTCTCCAAGGAGGAAAGCTCTTGGATATGAACCGTAAACTGTTTCAAAGCCTCTACCCGTGTCCATACATCCTCGGCCTGCTTCGGAGCTACCGCCTGTAATTCCTTGGCGGATGCGCTAAGCTTGTTCAAGGTAGGCTCCATCTGAACCGATATGTTTTGGATGAATTGGGCTTGTTGTTCGCTATGCTCGTTTGTCGTCTGGATGATTTTCTTTAATTTCTTGTTCAGCACGATGAAGCGCAGCAAAAGGAATCCTAAGAAAAGTAAGGCGGCTATAAGGATTACCACGAATGTAATAAGTCCAACAATCATATATTGCTTAACAGACAATTTATCGTCTTTCTCCTGTATTGTCTGTAGGCTCTGATCGTATTTTTGTTGTAATGCCCCTAGCTTATCCTCTGCCGTAAGAGCCTTTACGGAATCCGTCCATACGATGTATTTGTCGTAGGTACGTTCCATCAGTGGGGCGTTGTTTGCCTTACGAGCGATAGAGATCAGGTTCCGGTAGCAATCGTTCACCTTGTCGTATTCTTTTTTCTCCTTATACTGGTTGATCAGTTTCTGGAAAGCAGCGTCCCCCTGCTCGTTTTGCCCGAACGTATAATAATAACCCGCTTGGGTATATAATAAATTGTTCGATAACTTCTCATCACCCGCTTGGCTGGCCAGATTATCTAATGTATTGAGTTGAACTTGCGCTTGGGCGGCGTTCTTTAGCTTAATATACATTTCCAACCGCTCTTTCGTTACTTGGAAGCGTTGCTCATAGAGCGATTTTTGCAACTTCAGTTCCTCGGTTAAGATGAATTGGTTCATCTGGCGGCAAAGATCGAATGCCTCTTGGTAATAATTCTCGCAATAATATAGATAAGCCGCCTGCGTACCGGCATCGATTGCCTGTTTGTAATCACCTTGTTGGGATAAGCTCTTGTAAGCTTGTAAAAAAAGATAACGAGCTTTGGTGTAGTCTTTTTTTTCCAGGCTGCTTTGTGCCTGTTTCATAAATTGATTCGTCGTATTTTGCGCCTGCATGACCGGACAGAAACAAAGCATAAAAGATAGTAAAAGATAAATGACCCTCATAACTTAAATTTTTTTTGAAGTAAAAATATGTATTTACTGGGATTCATACAAAATATATCAGGGGAAAAATAATAGATATTTTATTTTAAGATACGATTTGTGTGTCAATATTCATATTTATTTTGTCAATTCTGAAAGTTCTGAACAAGTGGAATGTGCTATCTTTATCACATTTATTAACTTTAAGAATTGTGTTTATGAGTATATCCGTATTAACAAAAGGCATGTCGTGTCTATTCTTTTGTTTTTGTGTTTGTTGTATGAATGCGCAAGTAAGAAACACTGATCCTGTACGTCACTTGAGGATATCCGGTTATTTGGGGCAACGGATCGACGCTTGTATCGAGTATCGAGTGAAAGCTCAAGATGTGGATCATTTGGTGGAACCTTTCCGGCATAAGGAAGAGACCTTGCGCTGTACAAGATTATTAAGAATGGAGCGGAGTCGTTGATGGAAACCCAATTACCGAATGGGTATATCGGTAATTATTCCGAGGAAGCGCAGTTGAACCAGTGGGATATATGGGGGCGGAAATACACGGCTTTAGGTTTGATCGCTTATTATGACTTATCCGGGGATCGAAAAGCTTTGGATGCCGCCTGCCGGGTGATCGACCATTTGATGACGCAGGTGGGACCCGGAAAAGTGAATATCGTGACGACCGGTAATTATATAGGAATGCCAAGCTCTTCGGTACTTGAGCCGGTGATGTATCTGTATAATCGTACCCGGCAAGATAAATATCTGGATTTTGCCAAGTACATCGTAAAGCAATGGGAGACTCCGGAAGGCCCTCGATTGATTAGTAAGGCGATTGCGGATATTCCTGTCGCCGGACGTTTTCCACATCCAAAGGTTTGGTTCTCTCCGGAGAATGGACAAAAAGCATATGAGATGATGTCTTGTTATGAGGGCTTGTTGGAACTTTACAAGGTCACTAAGAATCCATTATATTTATCTGTGGTGGAGAAAACGATGAATCATATTATCAATGAGGAAATCAATGTGGCTGGTTCCGGTAGTGCGTTCGAGTGCTGGTATGGGGGCAAGGCGTTACAAACTTATCCTACTTATCATACGATGGAGACTTGTGTGATGTTCACGTGGATGCAGATTTGTGACAGGATGCTCGGACTAACCGGAAATTCCTTATATGCGGACCAGATCGAGAAGGCTATGTATAACGCTTTACTAGCCTCGCTGAAAGCGGATGCCTCTCAAATAGCGAAATACAGTCCGTTGGAGGGCTGGCGGCATGAAGGAGAGGAGCAATGCGGTATGCATATCAATTGTTGCAATGCGAATGGACCTCGTGCTTTCGCGATGATTCCGCAATTCGCTTATCAGATAAACGGCAGACGTATCGATGTCAACCTATATGCGGCTTCGAGCGTGGAGGTAGAGTTGGATAAAAAGACGAGGGTGTCGATGACACAGGAGACGAACTACCCGATAGACGGGCAAGTCCGGATTGTGGTGGAACCGGAGAAGACGAGTGATTTTACGATCGCCTTGCGTATCCCGGCGTGGAGTGAGCGAACTGTGGTGTCTGTCAATGGTGAGCCTTTAACGGATCTGTTGGCTGGAGCATACCTACCGATTCATAGGACTTGGGAGAAAGGGGATGAAATTACGGTGGAGTTGGATATGCGGGCTCGCTTGGTGGAGCTGAACGAGGCTCAAGCGATCGTAAGAGGCCCTTTGGTGCTGGCTAGAGATAGCCGCTTTAAGGATGGAGATGTGGATGAGGCTTCCGTGATCGTCAGCAAGGATGGTTATGTGGAATTAACTCCGGTACAAGCCCCCGATTTCGCTTGGATGGCTTTTACCGTTCCTATGGTTTTAGGAACGGATTTGGAAGGAAACGGCAAGGCTCGCCCGATTCATCTGTGCGATTTCGCATCAGCTGGTAATACGTGGAATCAGGCAGAACGTTATAGAGTGTGGCTACCAAAAACATGGAATGTCATGCGTACGCCTTATAAACCTTATTGAGCGGTTCACTCCAGCTCAATGCGTCCGATCCCTGAATTCCGAGGGTGTAACCCCTTCTTTCTTCTTAAAGAATGTGGAGAACTGGCCGGCATTCTCGAAATGCAGGCTATAGGCGATCTCGGAGATCGTCAAAGGGGTGCTAGTCAGAAGCTCTTTCGCACGAAGGAGCTTCTGTTGTAATTGATATTTGGCGGGGGAGACGCCGGTGTATTCCTTAAACATCCGGCGAAACCATGAATAACCTAAACCAAGACGGGCAGCGATCTCTTCCGGACTTAATGGGTCCTCGATGTTCTCCTTCATTAATATACGTGCCTCGTTGATTTTATCTACGACATAGGTGTTCGTGAAGGAGTTGTTCTTTTCCTTATAATATACGGAGCCTAATATATGAAGCACGATACTGGAGATCATCTGTTGGTAACCGGATTTCTCCTCCGAGGCGAACTTCAGTATATCCTCATAAAGTCCGACGATCGTAGCGCTCAGCCCGATCCGGTGTAGCGGCTCTTCCTTGGTAAAGAATTTCTTCTCCACACGTTTATCGATATGAATACCCCGAAAACCTACCCAATACTCATCCCATCCCGTTTCCCGGTCCGGATAATAACTATGCCATTCCCCGGGGAAAAGGAGGATCATCGTCCCTGCGTTTATCTTTTGCGATTTACAAGACTGGGAGGAAAAGTACCCGCTACCTTTCGTTATATATACCAATTGATACTCATTCAGGATGCGCCCGGTCTGAGGCTTGAAATTATACTTCTCCGGATGCCGGGAAAGTGGATAGGCGCAACCCGGCGGGATGAATTGATATCCGACCGTCGTGACGACGATTCCCCATTCCTCATCCGTAGCGCTGATCGTCAAGTAACGTAGTAAATCATTCCGCAGTTCGTTCATGTCAGATTTGAAAGGTTTAAAATCATTTTCGTAAGCAAATATAGCAATAATGCTTCTACTTTTGCTTTCGTCAAACAAATAACTTTGTTAAGCCATGAAGGAATATAATTTTCTAGCCTTTGATATAGGGGCTACCAGTGGACGGGCCGTGCTCGGGACCTTAAAGGATGCCAAATTTGAAATGAAAGAGATCCATCGGTTCCCGAATCCGATGGTGGAATTACACGGACGGTTTTATTGGGATATCTATCATCTTTATACTTCTCTTATAGAAAGCTTGACGATATGCGCCCGGCAAAGAATCCGGTTGCACTCGATCGGAATAGATACATGGGGGGTGGATTTTGGGTATGTGGCTTTGGATGGCTCTTTATTGGGCTTGCCTCGTGCTTACCGAGATCCTTATACGGACGGCGCTCCCGAGGACTTTTTCAAACGGATTCCCAAGGAAGAGGTCTATAAGCGGACAGGTATTCAAGTGATGCCGTTTAATAGCTTGTTCCAGCTTTTCAGGGCGGGGCAAGACTCGTTTATACCGCAGGAAGTGGCGGAAAAGATATTATTCATACCGGACCTTTTGGCTTATATGTTGACGGAGCGTATGGTATGTGAATATACGATCGCTTCCACGTCTCAATTATTGAACCCGGAAACCCATAAATTCGATTACAAGCTCTTGGAGGCCGTAGGTGTATCTCCTACTTTGATGTGTCCGGTGGTGATGCCGGGGACGTTGATCGGGCGGTTGAGCGAGTCGATCGCCCGTAAGACAGGAATCGGGGAAATCCCGGTAATCGCCGTGGCTGGTCACGATACGGCGTCGGCGGTAGCCGCTGTTCCTGCTTCTTCTCCTAATTTCGCTTACTTGAGTAGTGGTACTTGGAGCTTGATGGGTATCGAGGTGGAGAAGCCGATCATCAACGAGGTATCTTTCAAGAATAATTTCACGAATGAGGGGGGTATCGAGGGTACGACTCGCTTTTTGAAGAATATTACAGGTATGTGGATCTTGGAACGTTGCCGGGAGCAATGGAAGCGGTCCGGATTGGATTATTCGTACGATGATATGGTTCGGATGGCGGAGTTGAGCGAATTTACTTCTTTGATCAATCCGGATGATCCTCGTTTCGCCAATCCTGAGAGTATGCTACGTGAGATCACGGCCTATTGTGAGGAAACCGGACAGGCTGTTCCCGCTTCGGACGCCGATTATGTACATTGTATATTTTATAGCTTGGCGAATCGTTATAAAGAGGTGCTGGAAATACTCAAATCGATGTCGCCACATCCGATTGAACGATTGCATGTGATAGGTGGTGGCTCTCGGAACGATCTGCTGAATCAGTTGACAGCCAACGCTATCGGTATTCCCGTATTGGCAGGCCCGTCTGAGGCGACTGCCATTGGAAATTGCTTGATACAGGCTAAGTCGGCAGGATTACTGACGGATTGTTGGGAGATGCGAAGACTGATAGCCACCGCATTCCCTCCCAAGGAATTTTATCCGGAAAGGTGATACACTTTCAAATCATATAAATTTAAAAACATCATACCATGACAAAAGACAGTTTAATTCAACAGGCATTTGAAGTAGCGGCAGAACGCTATGCGGCCGTAGGTGTAGACGTTCGTAAAGCTTTAGAGGATATGAAGAAAATATCCCTATCCCTGCATTGCTGGCAGGCCGATGACGTAAGCGGTTTCGAGAACCAAGGCGGCTCCTTGACTGGTGGTATACAAGTGACCGGCAATTATCCGGGACGTGCCCGTACTATCGACGAGTTGCGCCGGGATGTATTGAAGGCGAAATCCTATATCCCCGGTAATCATCGGCTTAGTCTGCATGAGATCTACGGGGATTTCCAAGGGGAGAAAGTAGACCGTGACGAGGTAGAACCCCATCATTTCGAGAGTTGGATACAATGGGCGAAAGAGAATGATTTCAAGCTAGACTTCAACAGTACCTCTTTCTCGCACCCTAAAAGCGGAGATTTGACCTTGGCGAACCCCAGCGAGGATATCCGTAACTTCTGGATCGAGCATACGAAGCGTTGTCGCTGGATCAGCGATGAGATGGGCAAAGCCCAGAACGATCCTTGCATGATGAACCTTTGGATACATGACGGGAGCAAGGAAGTACCGGCCAGCCGCTTACGTTATCGCCGTATCTTGGAGGAATCGCTGGATGAGATATTCGCTACCGAATATAAATGGATGAAAGATTGTATCGAGGCGAAACTCTTCGGTATCGGTCTGGAAAGTTATACGGTAGGTTCCTATGATTTCTATTTGGGTTACGGGGCGAAAAAGAACAAGATCGTTACCTTGGACACCGGCCATTTCCATTTGACGGAAAGTATCGCCGACAAGGTTTCCTCGTTATTGCTGTTTACGCCCGAGATCATGTTGCACGTAAGTCGTCCGATCCGTTGGGATAGCGATCATGTCGTGATCTTGAATGACGATGTGCAGGATTTAGCCCGTGAGATCGTGCGTTGCGACGCCTTGGACCGGGTACATATCGGTTTGGATTATTTCGACGCTACCATCAATCGTATCGGTGCTTATGTCATTGGTAGCCGTGCTACGCAAAAAGCCTTTATGCTCGCTTTGCTGGAGCCGATCGCCTTGCTTCGCCAGTACGAGGATGAGGGTAAGTATTTCCAGCGTCTTGCCTTGCAGGAGGAAGCGAAGAGTCTGCCTTGGGGGGCGGTTTGGGATATGTATTGTCTACAAAGTGGGGTCCCCGTAGGAGAGTCTTATATCGCTGAGATCGAGAAATATGAGTCCGACGTTACCTCAAGACGGCAATGATAGAGATCGGGATCGGGTTGTTGATCATCGCGATCGGCAGTTTCGGGCAGAGTAGCTCGTACGTGCCGATCAATAAGATCCGGGATTGGAGTTGGGAAAGCTTTTGGTTGGTGCAAGGTATCTTCGCTTGGTTGGTTTTCCCTTATCTCGGGGCGATGTTGGCGGTACCGGAAGGGAGTACCTTGCTGGAGCTATCGTGTTCGCCGGGTAGCTTGGGAGCGGTTATCTATGGCATGCTCTGGGGTGTCGGCGGGTTGACTTTCGGGTTGAGTATGCGTTATCTGGGCGTAGCTTTGGGACAGAGCATCGCCTTGGGTACATGCGCCGGTTTTGGTACGCTCTTCCCGGCTTTGTTCGGTGGAACGAATCTGTTTGAGGGAACCGGATTGATCCTGTTGACCGGTGTTTGCATTACCTTAGCGGGTATCGCCGTGATCGGTTACGCCGGAAGCCTGCGGGCCCGGAATATGAGTGAGGAGGAGAAGAAAGCGGCGGTGAAGGATTTTGCCTTGACTAAGGGCTTGGCGGTAGCCTTGCTTGCCGGTGTGATGAGCGCCTGCTTCAATTTGGGTTTGGAATCGGGAAACGAGGTGCTG
>OGDP01001129.1_pt1 | contig 19155 bp, 19 predicted proteins | sample 1570441 | NCBI WGS metagenome assembly OGDP01 (sample SAMEA2581961, study PRJEB24529) | metagenome | biome: Human gut stool | place: China | collected 2011
GAAAAATCAATGTCTTTTATCCAGTCATACTGAATCCATGACATATCTTCAAACAATTCTGGAATAACTTTTTTCTCTCGCTCATCATTAAGCAGCTCTGTTTTCTTCATCCAAATTTGATGATTACTAATACTACTCTTTGCAACTTCTATTGGCAGATATTTACAAATATAATCATTGTTATACCCATTTCTCGATTTTAAAATGAAATTGCTTATCATCATCATAAGCACACCCTTAACTGGTCGAATGTTTGCAGGCTGCTTATTCATTCTAAGTAGTTTTGCTTCTATTGCTAATAATTTGTATAATTCTTCTCTTGTAAATTCCCATAACTTTTCTCTTTTACTTCCATGCATATTACTAATATCCAGTAACATAGATGTATATGAATGAGTCAAGGTATCAATCTCTTCTTCCGTTTGGCAGCTTTTTAACGTTTCCTCTACAATTTCTATTAATTGTTCTGCAAATGACTTATTCTTTTCTATTGTGAACTTTTGATACGCTATGTGATACAATCTCAGTGGGAACATAAGCCCCTGTTCATATGGTATTACACGATATGTATTTTCTTCATCACAATTAATCACAGGATTAAACCAAGAAGTAATTTTCTGTAATCTAGTTACCTGCGTTATAATATTGTATATATATGTTTTTAATGAAGATATTTGATATGCATTACCAACTAAATAGAGAAAATTCAGTATCCCAACTTCATACTCGGTTACACGAACCAATCCAGAATTCTCATTCAAATTCAAATCATGCTCACACGTTAAAGACAAAAGGACTTCTCTTGTCTTATAAGACGGATTTTTCCTAAATTCTTCTACACATTCACATAATGTATCTAAAATCTGTTCACGAGCATTCGCAGGCCATTTTTCTGGCTTCTCCGCTGTTTTTTCATCGTAATACATTTCACAACCATTCCTTTCATATGAAATCAAAACCGCTTTTCCCATCTTCCTAAATCACCCTGATTATATTATATCCTCTGAACCTACTTTTTTCCACAAAAATAACGCCCCAGTCTATACCAGAGCGTCATCCCATTTCCATATTATACAACTTTAAACACTTTCTGCGACATCGGTTTCTCCTTCTTCTGCTCAACCTCCGCCTGCGCCTTCCTAAACTCTTCCATACGTTTCAATTCTTCCTCAGCATCATTGTGACCGATATATCCGAATGCCCCATGAGGTACTGTAACGTCTTTGGATTCATTCCTGATTTTGCCATATTGCTGCAATAGGTGTGTCGGCATACATGAGGTGTGATATTAGGCATCTGCACCCGATAGATATCATTGTATCTGCCGACCATGTGGTTGAATCGGTGCTGCCAGTGCATTGCCACAAGTGGCATTCCATTGTCATCGTAGAAAAGGAATCCACTGTAGCCATCAATGGATTTTTCCTCTTTAGGAGCATTCCTGTCTTCGATGATTGCTCGAAACATTTCTGCCACATCTTCTGTTATCGGCAGCACTCTTGTTCCTGCATGTCTGCAAACATGAGGGGTAATATTGGACATTCATATTGGAGATTGCCAGATATGGCACCGGATCGGCATAGCCTTCCTGGTTTCTATAACCTACTCCCATAAGAATAGCTCCTTTCGTTAAATGGTAGAGATGTGTATTTATCTCTTCACTATCCCATGGACAGGAATCTGCGAATTGGGCGGCACTTTTTTTAATTTTTTTCCTTTGAGCGGGTTTCTTCTATATAAATGTAAAAATCCAATCCGACCACTTTAAATTTTTCTCCCGCCCTTTTTGGGATTTTGTGTCCATGGGATAGTGAAAGGAAAAGTCTTTCAGAAAGGCGGTGTAAACGATGGGAAATGTTACAGAAACAGATGCTGCCATAATCAGCGATGCAGAACTTGATAAGGAAATCTCAGATGTGCTGATTGCAATCAGTGTCATTACCAGACAGCTTGCAAAGAAAAACGCAGTCAACCATATGTCAAAGGAGGCAAAAGACGATGAAGGAAAAAGAATTGGCGAAGTTATTTAAGACCATTGCTGACAGCTTCACACGGCTTAGTGAAATCTACTCTTCCACAGAAGACGTGACACAGCCGAAAGCTCCAGCGAAAAAGTAAAAAACAGTCAAAGCAGAAAAAGTATCTGAGGCGGCGCAGGAAGTTTCTCCTGAAAAGGAATCCGAAACCATCACTTATACCAAAGAAGATGTCAGAGCAAGACTGGCTCAGAAGGCCAAGGCAGATGCCGGAAAGTATAAAGCGGATGTGAAGAAGATCGTAGCAACCTTTTCTTCCGATGGTACTCTGACCGGAGTTCCTGCTGATAAATACCCGGAAGTGATCGCAGCTTTGGAGGTGATCGGCAATGCCTAAACACGCATTGCTCTCCGCTCCCTCAAGTAAGCAGTGATTGAACTGCCCACCATCCGTAAGGTTATGTGCTGAGATCAGGGATCGGGCAAGTCCTTATGCACAGCAGGGAACAGATGCACATAAACTCTGTGAATACAAAGTTCTGAAAGCTCTTGGAAAATCCGGGCGTGATCCGACTGCAGATTTGGATTACTACGATGTGGAGATGGAAAACTGCACAGAGGAATACTGCAACTTCGTCATAGAACAGTTCGAAGAAGCAAAGAAACTCTGTAAAGATCCTCTGGTGCTTGTAGAACAAAGACTTGATTTTTCCAGATGGGTACCGGATGGCTTTGGAACGGGGGACTGCCTCATCGTAGCGGATGATGTACTTCACATCATTGACTCCAAATATGGTCTGGGCGTTCTATAACCTTTCCATTTTTTCAAGTACATTTATATAATCCATTGATGGAAATTCTTTATCGTCAATGGTATATAACACATTTAATTTTTCTTCTGCCATTCCTACACTTTTCATCATTTTATAAGATTATAACATACAACATCTTTATCTGCCATTCCTCTTAGAGACTATCTATTCTATGCTGATTAACAAAGATGAAAAATTACAGGAATATAAATACCGCACTGATCCTCATAACAATAATTACTCTCTTCCTCTATAACAGAAAAACACACAGACCCTTATTACACTAACCATGAGTCTGTGTGTTTTTCTAATTTTGGTTTTCAATATAATTTGTAATAATTTCAGTGAGTAATTCATCGGGATTCCTGCCAAGCTTTTGAGCATGTTCGCGCAAACATTTAACTAACTCTCCAGGAATATGAAAAGGTTTAAATTTTTCAGGATATGCCCAACAACAAGTTTCACAATCTAACTGGCAATCTCTGCAAGCAGTACTTTTAAAGTTATTGCATTCATCACACAATGGTTGCCAATTTGAAATTTCATCACTTCCCCCTCTAAGTCTCGGCACTTTATGATCCTGCTGAAACCCTGTATCTTTCGGGGTTCTTCCACATGCAGCACATACATGGTTATATTTTGCAAGAAGAGGTTCAGAACTACCTTGCAACAAAACCAGAAGGACGCTACATGTTTGTATTTACACAAACCCATAGTTCCTGGCTAAATTTGATTGAAAGCTTTTTCAGCAAGATGACAAAGCAGATGCTGAAGGGAATTCGAGTTAATACAAAGCAGGAACTTGAAGACAGAATTTATAAATATTTCGATGAAGTAAATGCAGATCCAGTAGTCTATCATTGGACTTATAAGCCCGATGAAATTTCACCAGAAGACGTTTCGTAAAATGTAGCCAGTTATTTATTATTTGATCTACTAGATAAATTGACATAGTAATAAAACTATATTCTGTTCATTTTCTTTCTTTCCAGTTTATCCCAGTTCAGTTTGTTCTTCTTGTATCCCACAAATGCAGTCACACGGACAAACTCCAGATAAAAGCGGAGAAAAGTTGTTTCAAAAAAACAAGCAGTAATAGCAAGGATCAGCTCTCGAAAAGAAAACCTCTGGTCAATGGTATAGATTCTTGAAAAATATGCAGTTAATGTGAGTAAAATACCATACAGGGCATAGTATGCAAGAAATACCAGCATAAATTTCACGTTCAGCATATCCATCATCACAGATAAAACCATTGTAAGTACACCCAAAAGTTCAATAAATGGTGACAATAATTCGTAAAGCAGAAAATAAAGATAGGATAAAAGTCCTACAGCTCCGTACCGTGGGTTTGCCAGCATTTTACGGTGTCCCCACATACACTGGAACAATCCTCTCTGCCATCTTTTCCGCTGCTTGCCTAATTCACTTAATTTTTCCGGAGTCTGCGACCAGCAGATGGCATCCTGTGCAAAATCAATCTTATATGGCTTACGATTCATGCGGCTGAATTCATGAAGTCTGACTACCAGTTCCATATCCTCGCCCATTGTACTGTTGTCATATCCGCCTACGGCAATCACTGTTTTTTTCTCAAATAATCCAAAAGCTCCGGATATGATCATGTTTGCATTGATTTTATCCAGCAGGATACGTGCTGCCAGAAAAGAACGGGCATATTCCAGGGATTGCATTCTTGCTATTATATTTCTGGGCAGCCTGTATTTTATCACATGACCTTTTTTTATGACAACACCATTGGCTGGGCGGACACTTCCACCAACGGCTATTACATTTTCGTCCTCCAGAACCGGGCGAACGATTTTCTCCAGCGAATCATGCTGTAAAATAGAGTCCGCATCCATACAGATAAACCAGGGATACCTGGCTGCATTGATTCCGGCATTTAAACTGTCTGCTTTTCCGCCATTCTTCTTGCGGATCAAAGTAATGGGCACTTTCTGGTTCGGGCATTCATAAATTTCTTCCTCAGGCTGACATTGGATCAGATGACGGATCGGGCGTTCCACTCGCTCCATATGAAATGCATCAATCAGAACCTGAGATGTTTTGTCTTTAGAACCATCATCTATTACTATAATTTCATATAGTTTATAATCCAGGTTGAGAAGTGAAGTGACTGTATCCTTCACCGTAACCTCTTCGTTATAAGCCGGAACAAGAATGGAAACCGGTATGTAATAGCTTTGCCACAGTTTATTGTGCATCTGTTCAAGGCGGTATGATCTGTACAGCTCAATTGCGCCTGCTACAACCGACAAAAACAAAAAGCTGGAATATCCAATCAGGTATATAATAAAAAACAGATTGACACATTCCAGAAAAAAACGAAATGCATCGGTCATAAACCCGCCCCCCTTTGTACTTTTACTTCATCCAGCTGGTACTCTAACATTTCTTTTGCGTAGCGGTCATTTCCCTGTAAAATATCAGCTAATGCATCCCTGTCTGTATTCAGAACTGCAAGGCTTTTTGCAGCATTATAACGGACATACCAGTTTTTACTGGAAGTCTCTTTTTTCAAGATTTCCAGTGTCTGCGGTCCGGGATACACAGCAAGAGCAGAAATACAGGCATTCTGCAATTCCCAGAACCCTTCCTTTTCTTCTTCAGCGTGATGAAGCAGAAAAGAAACACTTCTTTCATCCTGATATCTGCCAAAATAGCGGACACATGCGATTTGAATTTCCATATCCTGGCTTGTTTCCAGCATAGACAGCATTTCATCCTTCCAGTTTGACGATGCATATCGAATATAATCCAACAAGCTTACCTGCATCCTTGGATGAAATTCACTCAATTTTTTCCAAAGGAGTGGTATCAGTTCTTCTTTTTTATCGAAGGAAAGAAGTCCATCTGCAAGTATTTTTTTATGCGGAAGCAGCTGCTCATTTGCATCCAGAAATGTCAATGCCTGCATAACCGCTTGTATATCTTCTGAACTGTATAATGCCCGCAAAGCATTCTCCCTGCAATAGAGACTTTTATTTCCAAGCAGGTCAAAAAGAAATGGGAAAACAATTTCCTTAGCCTGGAATTTCGTCATATGAAATATGGCAAATACATAAGCCAGGCAGGCCTTTTCCATATCCGGTTTTCTTTTATAAACCGGTATCAGTTCTTCCATCAGCCGACTTACAGATGCTATTCCCTGCTGGAATTGTTCCGGCATACTGTTTTCAACTTTAGATAATGCTTCACTGAACGTCAGAAGTCTGCTGGCTGAATGAAGCTCTTTAACCAGCCTTTTTTCCTGCTTTTTATTTTCCGTTATATTTTCTGAAAACAACTGTCTGTATTCTTCGCAATATCGTTGTTCCCTCCTTTTCAGAACACAGGAACGATATCTTGAAATTATCTCTGTAAAGCAGTTAAAAATGATAATCCCCACACAGACAATAAAATAAAAAACAATCACAAGCTGCGCTATCATTCGTATTCCTTTCCTGTCCAGTATGTCTTCAGAACCTGGTATGCTTCTTTTAATCTTTCATGGTAGGATACTGTATTCTCCCATCCTTTCAGTTTAAGGCCTCCCATCTCGATTGTATTTCCTTCTCCGCCAAAACCTATAAACATCTCTTTGATCCCCACTGCTTCAATGCCATAATTTCCGTCATAATAATCATCATGGATCTGCATTCGGGACGGATCAGAAAAATTCAGCAGCTGCCATGGGATTCTAATTTCCACATCATCTCCATTACAGATAAAATCTGCCCTGGAATCATAAGCAGATGCAGATGGATTTCCATTACCATAATACAGCTTTCCACTTTCAAAGGTTTTTAACGGTGTGGCAGCATCCTGATACTGACCAATAACATCCCGTAATACCATGCTGATATTTTCGAATACAGCGCTGTCCCTGGCTGGTGGATCAATATAAGGATCTTTTCCTGTAATATCTTCCTCATAATTGGCATGAATGGGATTATACCGATCCTGAACCAACAGACGAGTATTATCTTTTCCATTTAAGACCAGTACAAAATCTGCAGGTCTTTCAAATTCTGCTGTACAATTTTCCATACGGGTACTGCCTGTTTTTTTGGTCGTATCAACCGGAACATACAGCGTGTCATTTTCCAGATCAAAGTCCTTTTTATGGAGATATAAATAAACACCGGAGGCATCATACTTCACACTGATGAAAGAGCCGTCTTCATATTGGATCACCCTATCTTTATCCGTCCATTCGGAAGTATCACCGTCCACGTAACAAACACTTTCTTTTTCCCCACAGTCAAATGCCAGCAGGCCAAAATGCTGGTCATTTGTCTGAGCATCTTCCCAGTAAATATTACGGCTTAAATCTACAGCATACATGGTATTCCAGGTATGCTTGAACCATTCATCCTGCCAGGAATAGACACAGCCTCCGGAAAGTCCGGCAGCCATAATGTCTTCATAACAATCTACCAGAATCTTTCCCTGTTCTTTTTCAGAATAGTATCCAAGTCCTCTGCTGGTCACCTGATTCTCATGAATCTCACCTCGTCCTGTGGCTGCACCAAATTCAACAGCCAAAACCGGCATTGTATGATGTTCGTTTAAAAGTCTTAAATATGCCCGATAAGTATTCCGTTTTCCGTCAGGAGTGATACAGTCACTAAAGTCAATCTTTTTATCAGACAAGCTGTTCCATGTTGTGTATTCCATACAGGAAAAGTAATCCTGATCATATGGAGATGCACTGTAGCTGGCAAACTGACCTGATATAAATTTATCAGTTGCAGTTATATGTTCTGTGTCGATCCGGGCACATTTTCGGAAATATTCTGCAATCTCTTTAGGATAATCAAAGGGATCTGTTGCATTTCCACTGGAAAAGGAGATCAGACGCTGCTCATCATATCTTGTTGATTCATAGTGCAGCATCCTGTCACCTGTTTTGGCAAGCAGGGATTCAAAGGCAGAGGCATCTTTTGAAGCAATAAGATAGGTTCCTTTATAAGGTTCCATATCCGGATATTTCTCATCTGTATATGCAACTGTTGTATCTTCCCATCCATTTCCGATAATATATCCCAGCACCCATTTCGAGACATCGTGTAAATAAAGTCCTGTACTTGTATCTGCATCATTATTGATGATAAGTCGTTTTCCATGGATCACATCTACAGTGACCAGGCAATTATCCAGAAGCTTTCCTGCAAAGGAGTCGGCATATGCATCCACTCGGGAGTTCTGTATATAATCATTTACCCAGATTCCCTGAAGTAAATATAACGGCTCCTCATGTTGGGAATTGTATTCATAGAACGCTTTATAAAAAGACGGATTCTGGACAGAATAGACTCTCAGCGTATTTGCTCCTGCTTCCTGGATCAGCTGAAACCAGTGCAGATAGGTTTCTTTGGTGATCGCATAATCTGTAGACCATTCACCTGGAATACCGCTTCCCATGTCAATTCCTCTGACTTCAAATGGTTTCCACTTATCTTTGTCCTTTATAAGTATCTCTTTATTCTCAGTCCGGACAAATGTGTTTATATGATTGTCCCGGTCTGAGTCCATATAAAATCCGCCATAAAACACAGCTATAAATCCAATAAATAGAAGCAGAATGATGGCAGATATGCTGATAATAAATCGTTTCATATTTTAATCATTAACCTCATTATACTGCTTTACACGGGAGGATGCTGAATACTGACGCAGAGTCTCAATGTTTTCATCCAGCCATTTTCCTCTGTTTCGCAAGTAACCTTTTAACTGTCCTTCAGCGGCAGATCTACTGTCAAGATTTCTCGATACCGGAACCAGAAGTCCCTTTGCCTGCTGTTCTACACTTCCCCATCGTGCATCGTTTCTTGCAAGAGCTGGTGCGATAAAATCAAGGGTTTCATCAATATAACGATAAAGTGATTCCTCACTTAACAGACCTTTTCGCAAGGAATGATATCGCTGGATGATCCGTTCAGTAAAATCCTCATCTTTGATAAGCATTTCAAACCATAATCGGTTGTTCAGGAAAAATCCAGTATAAGGAAGTTCCTCCTCGAAATAGTTATTGCAGGCATTATTAAAATCCCATACACACATATGATACAGATTATCTGTTCCCTTATAAATATAAGTGGAATAGTTTCCGGCATCTGCATTACTGGAAAGCTCATTGATAATAAAGTAATCTACAAAGCTGTCTACATCTATCATAGAAGTGTAGCCATGTTTTTCCCTGTCATAATCATATGAGTACAGAGTTTTTTCAAAATTTGAAAAATCCTGCCGGATTTCTTCTGTCAGTCTGGCATCCCTGTTCCTGCTTCCGGGATATTCTATCTGCAGCAGGAAGGGGGTTTTGTAGGTATACGTTGTAAAGCTGTTTAAAGCTTCTTCGCCCGCATGCTGATGATCCAGGCGAAGCAGGTATCCGGAAAATGTGCTGCGCTTGGCATTTACACGAAGTCCCAGCCTGGCGCCATCTTTTCCGCCGGTTATCATTTCAGTCATTACATATAGACCTTCATATTCACCATTAAGAATTACTTCGCAGAATCTTACATTTGGCGCATAAGACATCATTTCTCCGGCAAGATTGTAAAACATATAATTTCGTATGGCTGTTTTATCGAGCCAGGGACCGTATAATACCCATTCATGGTGCGCATCCATTCCCATAATGGAAAGCGGATTGTTTTCCCCTTTTTTATCTACAAGTCTGATGGCATAGCTTGGCTTATCAAACTCTCTTGAGGAATTACCTCTCATTCGTATGCGGATTGCAGAAGATACATCTGCCGTTTCATTTGCATGATGGTACTCTTTGCTGTCATTTCCGATTATATCCATCTGAGCAGCAATTGTAGGTTCCCCATCAGCAGCTCGTGTTTAAATGCGGTTGTTTCCATCATCCTTAATGGGTCTTCCCGGGATTACCACCCCATCTGTATCAATTTTGACAATCGGAAGATATGTACACAGACCGCCATCCGCAGGATCCGTACATGGTTCTTGGGGAATTTCCTGTTCATGCTGATGAATTCTCTCTGTTTTTCGGTAGTCCTTATAAAACAATGGCGCAAAAACGGCAATCAGAATAACCGCAAAGCAGCATGTAAATCCTATTATTTTATATTTCATATCAGTTATAAATCTCATCGCTTTGAGCTACAATATTAACACTTTCAATTTGTCCAAGGTTATAGAAATCATCTGTTAAAGCCGGATGCTGTTTCTGAATTTTTTCCAGTATTTTTCTGGATAATTCATAAATGTACTCAGCATTCTCCTCTGTCGTATTTTTTACCCGAAGAACGGCACCAGTCCCAAAATAACGAAAGATCTGGGATTCTATATTTTCACAGCGGCTTCTTTTTGCACGGATGATCAAAAGCATACGGTTATCACTGCGGATTGCTCCCATGATAAGAAAGATAAGAAAAATAGCAGAACTGCCTACTGCAGCAACCAGATAATCTCCAACTCCACAACATATTCCCACAATGATCGTCCAGAAAATATATACAGTATCTCTGGAATCTTTTATTGCAGTTCGAAAACGCACGATAGATAATGCACCGACCATACCAAGCGACAATGCAATATTGTTTCCTATGACAGTCATAACTGTTCCTGTCATAACAGTCAGAACGATTAGTGTTACTCCAAATTTTTTGCTGTAAATCGTTCCCTTATGTGAGATCACATATGAAATAAAAATAAACAGACCAATGACAGCACTTACCAGAATATGCATTGTAATTTGCTGCCAGGTCATATCCCCCTGCTGGGCAAGCAGGTTATAAATCGTCTCTTTCATTTCCTTTTCTCCTAAAATCTGTAGTCACAGCCAATTTGTCTTGCCATACAGTATTTGCTCACAGAAAGCTCGCTTTTCTGAACGGGCAGAAGCATATGCTTGATATAGCTTAACAAAAAACCGTTATATTTTACTTCCAACACTACAGCAAAAGGAGACATTACACTGTTTAACACCAGATTTCTATCAAATATATTGAAATTTACTTCATTAGCCCGTATTCCAGAATCAAAAGTTATTCGAATAGAATTTTCCGGCGCGATAAATGCAAATCTGTCATATTCTACAACTGTTTTAGGACGGTATGCCCACATTTCCATAATTGAATAACATTCCTGTCCAAACTCACTGCCACTGTTTAAAAGTACAGAATAATCACCCTCAATGAGAGCCTGCGCTTCCCTTCTGGATAATCTTAATGATCGCTTCCGCTGATAAGGTCCCTGCTTCTGCTTCATTTCAAACAGTGCAAAATCCGCATCAGGACTATATACCCGCAAACGAAACTTCCTTCTTAACTCCAGACCATCTTCCTTTTCCTGAAAATCCCGATTTGACAAAGAATCAAAGTACAAAGAACGTACCTGATAACCATCCGGTCCGTTATGTGAGTCAGTATGAACCACATTTGACAAATAATTCCGAAGTTTTAATGCTTCTGCCTGATTAAGTAGAAATTTCTTTTCTTCCCGCAGTACATCGCGCACAGTATTATTTCCTCCTGCTTTTGCTTTTTAGTAAATACTACAATAGTATACATCCATAATTTTTTTTGTCCATATATGGAATAAAACTTTGTAGTATACAATGAACTCTCGATAAAATCAACATTTATTGACAATATATACCAAAAGATATGATATTTTATAAACAAATATATAAAAATCATAATGGAAATGGGGATTCCTTATGAAATGGGGATGTTGTATGATATCAAACTACCAAAAATATCTTGAAATACTATTAACATTTATCTGTGTGATCGTACTGTATCCACAATCGCCCTATGCCACCGAAGCCATTTCACAGCGTGAAACCATACGCGTGGGATTCTTTGAGATGGACGGATACCATATGCAGGATGAAACCGGAAAACGAAGCGGCTATGGATATGATACCTTACGTCTTATGGCACGCTACTGGAATGTTCATTTTGAATACATCGGCTACGACAAAGCTTGGTTTAATTGCCTGTACGGATTTACGGGAAGATAATCCTTTCAGCTTTGACTTAAACTTCTTCCATGACTACTCCATTCTCCATTACACCGCTTTTCAGATAACGCTTAATCAGCTGCACCACTCGTTCATCCTTTTCATTCCTGCGAAGTAAGTTCATGAGAATTTCATGATTGAGTGTGTCAAAGTATTTTGATAAGTCCAGCTCTGCCCATTCTGTGTCCGATTTTAACGCCCTTATTGCCTCCGTAATCATTTCTTTAAAATCCTGAAGAAAGGCTTGTTTCTTCTCACTCACTTCAGCAGTTCTCTGAGTCTCCTGATATTCCTGTATGACCCCTTTCATATCAATCCGATTGGACTGCAGCTTATTCTGCAAAGCTAACATTTTCTGTATATCGTTGATCTGTGACCACCAAAAAAATATAGACCACACGAGATTGGCTACAGCTTCCGGTGCCTGTCCCCGAAAAAAATGAGGAGAAAGTACTGTAAGAAATAATTGACTCCCTTAGGAGTAAATATGTAGTAGCAATAATTCATACCTTTTTAGCTGTATTTTGTATCGTAAACAGAAAGAAAATACACTATAATCCAAGGCAATGAAAGTACTTAAAAAAGTAGTTTCGTTGCCTTGGTTCCATTTTTAGAAAGAATAATACTTAGGTGGGAAAATTCCCAGGCGCTGTGTGGAGTTTTCTGTAAGAAGCCGGGGACAGACCGCACTGTTTCTTGAAAAAGGAAGAAAAGTGGTGAGGGTCTAAGAACCCAAGCTGTGTGGAGATGGCAGAAACAGGAAGAGTGGTGCGGCTTAGCATGGACTGGGCCAGCTTGCATTTCTGGGACAGGTAATACTGGTAGGGAGCAACATGATATACCTCCTGGAACAGGTGGATGAGCCTGGAGCGGGACAGGGAAACGGTATCTGCCAGATGATCCAAGGACAGACTTTCTGTTAAGTGCATATCGATATAATTGCGGATCGCCAGTGCAGTAGGATTGATGGGAACTTTGTTTGCCAGAAAATCCGCAAGCTCCTGAATATATTGATGGAGCAGTACAGCCAGCTTGTCAGCAGAGTGTACAGGGTCGGCGGTAAAGGCATCAAGGATCCGGGTCAGAGGTGTTTCGTTATGGAAGCGGGGGATCAGGGTGACACCGTCTAAGCCGTAATCGGAGAGAAGATGCTGTACCAGACTGCCGCTGACATTGAACCAGATCTTGGTCCAGGGATCAACTTTGTCTGAATAGTAGTGGTGGTAGGTGCCGGCAGTAAGGATATAGGCATCTCCGGCATTTACAGTGAGGATACTGCCGTTTCGCTCGATATGTCCACGGCCGCTTAAAACGTATTCAAACACACACAGGGGTCTGCGATAAACCAGGATCTCATAGGCAGGATCCGGGTAAGTGATACCGGCCATGATGGGAGAAAAGCTTTCCGCGGTAGGGCCGGTGTAGAGTGTATTTTTCAATCTGTGTGCGTGTAATTTCCTGAGGCATGGTGGTTCCTCCATTTTTTGAAAGCAAATTGCAATAATGTAATAACAGCATTGTAGTAAAAAGGAGCAAGCCTGTCAACTATGGCTTTCACTATATAAAATAAAAATGAAATCAACCCAAATAAATGATCACAGGAGGACAAAATTATGACACAAATACCCAGACCGGAGCATCCCCAGCCCCAGATGAAGAGGGAGCATTGGAAAAACCTGAATGGAGAATGGGATTTTTCCTTTGACTTTGGATGCAGCGGCATAGATCAGAAATGGCAGGAAGGAAAGACAGATTGGGAGAAGAAGATCCTGGTGCCCTTCTGCCCGGAAAGTGATCTGAGCGGAATCGGCTATAAGGACTTTATCCCCGGCGTATGGTATCACCGTACCATCACATTGACAGGGGAGGAGCTGAAGGGAGATCTTCTCTTACACTTCGGCGCAGTGGACTATGATGCAAGAGTATGGATCAATGGAGTAGAGGCAGGCAGACACCAGGGCGGTTATGTTTCCTTTACGTTTAATATTACAAAGCTTGTAAAGGAAGGAGAAAATGACATTACGCTTTTTGCAGCAGATGATGTGAGAGGCGGAAAGCAGCCCAAGGGAAAGCAGAGTCATTTCTTCTACTCCAGAGGCTGTGATTATACCAGAACGACAGGTATCTGGCAGACGGTATGGCTTGAGTGGGTACCGGAAAGCTACATTGAAAAAGTGCAATATTATCCAAACCTGGCAGAGGCAACTCTGGGAATTAAGGCGGTAGTAAAGGGGCAGGGCACACTGGAAGCAAAGGCCTTTTATGGGGGAGAGCCCTGTGGCAGCGTAAGCGCAAAGTCAGAGGGCGGCACCGTTACCATGACACTTCCTTTGTCCCGTCTGGAAAAGTGGGAGCCGGGTCATGGCAGACTGTATGACCTTACATTAACCTATGGAGAAGATAAGGTAGAAAGCTACTTTGGTATGCGTGAGGTAAGACTGGATGGAGAGAAATTCCTCATCAACGATAAGAGCGTGTTCCAAAGACTGGTGCTGGATCAGGGCTTCTATCCGGATGGCATTTACACAGCGCCTACAGAGGAAGCACTTGTCAAGGATGTGGAACTGTCCATGGCTGCAGGCTTCAACGGCGCAAGACTCCATCAGAAGGTATTTGAGCCTCTGTTCTTGTATCACTGCGATAAAGCAGGCTATCTGGTATGGGGCGAGCAGGGCTGTTGGGGACTGGATTACAGCAATCCCGCAGCATTAAAATATTTCCTGCCTGAGTGGATGGAAGCCTTGGAGAGAGACTTCAACCATCCCGCCATCATCGGCTGGTGTCCGTTTAATGAGACATGGGATTATGAGGGAAGAAGGCAGGATGACAGCTTACTGGCCAATGTGTATAAGATGACAAAGCTATATGACACCACCAGACCCTGCATTGATACCAGCGGAAATTATCATGTGGTGACGGACATCTATGACTTACACAATTATGAGCAGGATCCGGCAAAGTTTGCAGCAACCTACGAGTCCTTTAAACAGGGAGGTGATTTGGAAGATAATCATGGCTACAGGCAGACACCTGTAAAGGGCATCCCTACCTTCATCAGTGAGTATGGCGGTATCAAGTGGGACGAGGAAGGTGTTGAAAAGGATGGCTGGGGCTATGGTGCAGGTCCTGCTACCAAGGAGGAATTCCTGAACCGATATAAGGGACTGACCGATGCCCTTTTGGACAATCCCCATATGTTTGCCTTCTGCTATACCCAGCTGTATGATGTGGAGCAGGAGTTAAACGGTCTGTATACCTATGAACGTAAACCCAAGTTTGATATGGATGTGATAAAGGCAATCAATGCCCGTAAGGCAGCAATCGAGGATTAAAAGCATCCCGCAGAGTATAAAAGAAAGCGTGTGAGAGACATTGGGGTCTGACCCTCTTACAATTTTCTTGGTGAGATAAAAAACAAGTGCAAAACTTTTAAATGTATAGCTATAAATGAGCAAATTTGAAAAACTGTACAAACAAATCTGCTATACACGGACATTAAGAGGATTAAACAATTTATTGTCCGCTACACTTGGCGGTAAATACCCATGACTGGACTTGCACCAGCAAGATTAGTGCCATGCTCGGCACACAAAATGACTGCCCCGCCTGCTCAAATGCAGGCAGAACAGTCATCTGATATTTTTATTCACTTTTTATGAAACAAATTTTCCAACGATCAGGCAGATTACAATCGTAATCACCATATCCGGCAGAGTGTTTCCCAGCGGCATGTCGATGTTCATCAGAATTCGGTATACCACAAATCCAATCACCCAGATGATCAGATTCGGAATATGTACGGCCAGGCTGCTCTTGTCCCGTTTCAGCAGGAAAAAACCGGCAATCTGGATTGCGATCATCGGTGCAAAGACCGAGCCGATCAGATAGAGGAAATCTGTGATGTTGTCCATCGGATATACAATCGCTGCGATGGTTCCAATGACGGTGACAACGATGGCCACATGCTTTCCATTCCATTTGCTTACGACGGTCTCGCTGGAAATTCCTGCGGAGTAGGCATCCAGAAATGTCGTTGTTACTGTTGAAAATACAATAATCAGAAGGCCCGCAATGCCAAGGCCTGCCTTCAGCATGATCTGCGCGATGTCATATTCTCCGGTGATGATCGCTGCTCCCATTCCAATCACATACATCCAGCAGCTGACGATTCCATAGACAACCGCGCTGATGGCCGTTGCTTTGACCGGTTCTTTTGCTTCTCTTGTATAATCGCTGATCAGCGGCAGCCAGGATAACGGCATCGCAACCGCAAGTTCTACTGCTGCACCGAATGTCATACTGTCATCCGATGGTGCTCCTGCTCCGCCTCCGGCAAAGATGACCTTGCTCAGGATCAGGCTAAGCAGAAATAATGCTGCCATGGCAACCGTGTTGATTTTACCAAGATTCGTGATTCCGATCACAATCCATAGAATAATCAGGACTCCGATCACAAGGCACCAGATCCATCTGCCCGTATGCATTACGCCGTCTGCGGCGAGCGCTCCGTCATAGATCATGATGGCGGTCCAGCCAACGAGCTGCAATACATTCAGGACAGCAAAAAGGATGCTTCCCTTCTGTCCAAAACTCATTTTTACAGTTTCCATGGCACTTTTTCTGACCCTTCCGCCGATCACGCCCGCCAGAAACAGCATCAGGCATCCGATGATATGGCCGATAAGAATCGCTGCCAGACCTTTTCCCATGCCGAGCGGTGCAAGGTAGGTTCCGGTCAGGATTTCGGCAATCGAGACACCTGCCCCAAACCAGATCAGGCCATTCTCGAACAGGCCGGTACGTTTTTCGTTCATTTTCATGTTCCTCTCTTTGCTTAAATTTTCATACCGGAAACCATTTTAGCACAGAAGGGAAAATGCGGCAATGAATTTACTCTATCCGTTCATCTGACTCCCAATCTTTCTCCAATCATCCCAGCTTTTCAGACCATTCTGCTTCCTTAAAGCCGATCAGCACGGTATCACCATCGATCAGCAGCGGGCGTTTCACCAGCATACCATTCGTGGCAAGAAGCTGCAGCTGTTCCTCTTCGCTCATGGCAGGAAGTTTGTCCTTCAGTTTCATTTCTTTATAAAGAAGGCCGCTGGTATTAAAGAACTTTTTAAGTGGAAAGCCGCTCTTAGAATACCATTCCTTTAACTCACCGCAGGTTGGATTCACATCCACGATGTTGCGCTCGGTATATTCTATTTTCTGTGCATCTAACCATTTTTTCGCTTTCTGGCAGGTTGAGCATTTTGGGTAATATATAAATAACATTTCTCCATCTCCAATCAAATATAATTTATCCATAATCCTGTATCTTTTGCCGGAATCATTTCAGCACAGGAACGGAGGATCGGCAATTATTTTCCTTCTTCCAAGATCAATTCCAGCACCTTCATCAGCTTCGGAATCCAGCCCATCTATCTTATATAGACGAGCTGTTTGAGCTCTTTTGGTCTTTCCTTTTTCACAATTATGCAATAATAATCTATAACTTTGCACATACCAAATCATACAAAGCACTCATAAGTTCTTCCCCGTTCCGGCATTCTGCGACCATCGAAATAACCGCATTCTTGTCCGGAAGGATCATGGAAATCTGAGAATATTTTCCATCCGCCCGGTAGGAATTATATTCTCCTCTCCAGAAAAGATAACCATAATTGTCTGTATCGGATGCTGCTGTACTTTCTTCTATCCATTTTTCGGATAAAATCTGTTTTCCATTCCATTTTCCCTTATTCAGGTAAAACAATCCGAATTTATGAAGTTCAGAAAGTGTAAGGAACAATCCACCTGCGCCAAAACTGTTTCCAAGAGGATCCGTCTCCCATGTCGGCCGCTTGATTCCAAGATGTTTAAAAAGCCTTGGTGTAAGATAAGAGACCAGATCGCATCCGGAACGTCTCTGTACAAGAATGCCTGCCAGGTAGGGACCAACATTATTATATACAAAATGTGTACCTGGCTTATATTGAAACGGAATCGCCAAAGACATTTTTACCCAGTCATCCTCCTGGTATAATGGCCGCTGTTCTCCCATAAGGCTGCCCTGTTCCTGTCCTAAACACATCGTAAGCAGGTCTCGAACCGTCGCCATTTTCAGATTATCATCGATCACATCGGGTAAATCTTCGGGAAAGGCATCCGTCAGTTTTTCATCTAAAGACAGTAATCCTTCCTGGACAGCAAAACCAACTGCACAGGATGTGAAGCTCTTCGTTGCAGAATAGATATTTCTACGGCATTCGGGTTCGCTGTACCATTCATTTATGAGGTCGCCATCTTTTGTAACCTTTATTCCAAGGACGTGAAAGGTTTTTGCAGCTCCTATAAAATCAGATATGTCCATAGCTAGGTTCCTCCTTTATTTTTACTATAATAATTTGTAGTATCTTTGCCATGTTGTCTTTCTGAAATTTTTATAAACCTATGTATATTTCCTCCTCATCAACCACTTCTGATCAATACATTTCACCTCACCATTAAACCGAATATGAAGATGCACTCCGCCTGATCTCAGATTAATCTTTTCTACGATTCCATCTCCGAATTTCGGATGTGTGACATTGTCTCCAATTTTATATTGAACAACTTCATCCTTCTGCTTCTGTGCTTTCTGCTGGCGCTGATACGTATCTCGAATCGGCACTGTCTTATCATGAATCCGGCTTTTTAATACTTTATCATAGTTATGATCCAACAGCGCCTCTCCTGCCTTATAATAAGGTGTCGGTGCTGCACCTATAAGAGAACAACAATATTTCCACGCACTTCCATGTGTTCCAGCCTGCCATTTATACTTCTCAGGTATCCGCATATTGTACTGCATGTAATGCGCATATTCATGCTTGAATAAATCGATACGGTCCTCTTTTGACAACGGATTGTTGACTCCGTACGCAACAAAGAGCAGGGAAAAATGAAAATGTTCCTTTTCATGAGCACTCTGCCTTGTATAGGATCCCAGAGAATCGGTCTCAAATCCAAATGTTACCGGTATTTTTGCTCCATTCAAATGAAATTTCCGGTCCAGTTCCTGATATAAATTCTGAATTAATGCTGTCAAAATTGGGATTTCTTTCTGCAGCCGCTGGCGTAAAAACTGGTTTTCTTGATCATAATAAGTCATTCTTTCATGTTTCCTCCCAGCTTTTCTATTGCCACTTCTTCCATATCTCCGGCTGATAACCGAGCGTAGAAAGTTTTCCATTTCTGACCACTGGTGTCTTAATTACAGATGGATTTTCCATCACTTTCTGAAGCTTATCCTCATCAGCAATGTATTTAATCAAAGCTAATAAATCCTTGTCTTTGCCATCCCAGTTGATCATATTCTCCAGACCACCATTTACCT